>OJDK01000218.1_pt1 | contig 32977 bp, 27 predicted proteins | sample 1592791 | NCBI WGS metagenome assembly OJDK01 (sample SAMN05416878, study PRJEB24817) | seawater metagenome | isolation source: Sea water | place: Canada:Atlantic | collected 2013-11
TGGCACTTTGCGCTTTGGCATTAGATAAACAGTTAAATAAGGTTGATTTTCCTACATTTGGTAATCCTACAATTCCGGCTTTCATGAAATATTAATTTTTGCGAGTGCAAAATGTAGTTAATTAGTGGAATAGTTGAATTATATTTTTTGAAATGATTGATGGGATGTTTTTGGTTACGCAACTATTTATTATTTATTTCGTGTGCCTTAATATATTGGTTTTTTCCGAATGTCAAATAGTAGATTGGGTATAGAAACCCTAAACATACGATTGCCGCTAAAAAGTCCATTTCAATTTTGAGAGCATATTTAGATATGTAGTAAACCAGTAATACTCCAAGTGAGATTGATACAACTAAATTTCCATATTTAAATCCAGTAAGTTCGATTGCTGTTACTTCGTTTTCAGAAAGCTTAAAATCAATCGTTTTACTCTTGCACCAGTCAATTTTTGCATAGAATTGATATTTTCCAGATTCCAGTTCAAATTCTTGAGTTTCTCCATCAGCAATTTTTCCGATTTCAGTTCCGTCAATAAATAATCTGAAGTTTCGTCCTTTGTTATTCCATTCGGAATTTCGATTTAATATCAATTTTCCCATTTTATTGCTTCGCTTTTAATGTGCTAAAAGGTATTGGATGAACCCGTTTTAAATACTTTGACAAGCTCTGTACAAGTTTATTATATCCACCGTTAAACGAATATAGCATTTTTAAAACAGGATATCAATACGTAGTTCTACGTAAATTTTACAATAAGATGTTAGCTTTTTAAACCTTATCTGGCCAAAGATTGGGCAATTCTCCACTAAAACCCATTTGAGGTAACTCATTTATTTGGTGCATTTCTGCATTCGTGAGTTCAAAATCAAAAAGTTTTAAATTCTCCTCTATACGCTCTTTTGTTGTTGATTTAGGAATTACAATCACGTTATGCTGAACGATCCAACGAAGACAGATTTTAGCAACACTTGTATTATGGGCTTCTGCAATATTTTTTAAGGTTTCATTTTCAAACACCTTACCTCTTGCAAGGGGTGACCAAGACTCAACAGCAATGTTATAAGTTTTACAATACTCCACCAATTTGGGTTGCCAGTAACCTGGATGGAATTCTATTTGGTTAACAGCAGGAACAACATTGGCAGTTTTAAACAATGCTTTAAGATGTTCTTCAAAAAAATTGCTGACACCTATGGATTTTATTTTTCCTTCTGATTGTAATTCTTCCATGGCTCTCCAGGTCTCTGCATTGGTCTTTTGCCAATTGTCATAGTTTTTTGAATTTGCTGGCCAATGAATGAGGTACAAATCAATATAGTCCAAGTTTAGTCTATTAAGTGAATTCTCAAGTTCTTTTTTAGTGGACTCGTAACCTAAATTCTCGCGCCAGAGCTTAGTTGTCACTTTAACCTCTTCCCTATTGACACCACTGGCTTTTATGCCTTTACCAACGGCTTTTTCGTTTTCGTAAGCGGCTGCTGTATCTATTAACCCATAACCGCTTTGTAGTGCGTGTTTTACCGATTCAATGCCTTCTTGCTCAGTTGCTTTGTAGGTTCCAAAACCTACAATGGGCAATTTAGTATTATCATTTAAGACTATATGTTTCATAATTTATTTCTTATTGATTTTTAAATATTATCTATATTATACGTGTTACTCTTTCAAAAACTGAATCAATGGTTGAATAAAACTGTCGAATTTTTCAATATGCGGCAAATGTCCTACGTTTTCTATTTCAACTAATTGTGCATTAGGGATTTTATTTTGGGTGTTTTTACCCAATTGATCGTACAATCCCATTGTTTTTCTTACCTCCTTAGAAACCAAGGGTTTTCCCAGTGCAGTTCTATCTCTTGTACCAATAATTAAAAGTGTGGGAGACGTGATGTTTTTAAATTCGTAAACAACGGGTTGGGTGAAAATCATATCATACGTCAATGCCGCATTCCATGCAATGGTTTCGTAATCTGAATTTAGAGTCCAACCTGCCAAAAGATTTACCCATTCATTGTATTCTGGTTTCCACTTGTTGTCGTAGTAATTTTCTAATTGGTATTTTTTTATGCTTTCGTAATCTTTTTTAAGTTCATTTTTATACCACCATTCTACAGGTTTGTAAGGTACTTTTAGTTTCCAATCTTCTAGTCCTATAGGATTTTCCAATATCAGTTTTTCAGTTGTATCAGGATACATCAAGGTAAAACGTGTTGCAAGCATGCCTCCCATGGAATGGCCCAAAATAGCTGTTCTTTTTACGCTTAAAGTATCGAGAAGTGTTTTGGTGTTTTGTGCCAATTGCTGAAAGGTATAATGGAAATGTTCTGGTTTTGAGGATTTCCCAAATCCGATCTGATCTGGTACTATCACACGAAATCCTTCTTTGGTCAATGCATCAATTGCAGTCTCCCAATAGGCTCCATTAAAATTTTTTCCATGAAATAATACGATGTTCTTTCCATTGTGATTTTCTGGCTTAACATCCATATAAGCCATGGTTAATTTTTGCTCTTGTATATTTAGTTCTATGGTAGATACCGAATAAGGATATTTGTAATTTGCCAATTCAGTATCTAGTAATTGCAAACTATCTTTTTGAGCTGTTGCAAATTGAAAAGCAACTACTAAAGTTAGAATTGCCAATATGTTATTTTTCATAATATTACGTTTTAATTATCAATCATTTTTTAATGCAGATGCATCTAAATGGAATACCCTATTTTAAAACCTCCAAACCAATTACGTGGCGCACCAGGATAATAATAGCGTGGTTGAGAATTGCCGAATCCAATGGCATTGATGAGTACAGACGATGCATAAGTTTTATCTGTAAAATTGTTTACGCCTCCGTTGATTTCAATAGAAAGATGCTCAGTAAGTCTGTTTTTGTAAACTACTTTAGCGTTAAACACCGTATAAGCATCAGAATATAATGTATTGCCATCGTTTAATGGCATGTCTCCAATATGAAGAAAATTAGTATTTAAACTAAAATTCTTTAAACCAAAATCGATGCCTCCATTTATTTTTCTGTTGGGTACACCTGTAAGTTCATTGCCAGAGTAATCTGTGTCATCATCTACAAAATCAATGAATTTATTATCTGTAATTTCAGCATTAAAATATGGAATAAATGATATACCGTTGTTGATTACCTTTGTATATAAAACAGAAAGTTCAATCCCTTTATGTTCTGTTTTACCTGCGTTACGACCAATAAATTGGTCTTCTCCTACGCGCTCTGCGACCAATAAATTATCAATATCCAGCAGATAGGCTGAAAGTTGAATTTTCAATTGTCTTTTAAATACATATAATTCGCTACCAACTTCATAATTAAAACCTGTTTCTGGACCGAGATCCGGATTTACTACTCCTTCCGGTGTTAAGGTTTCCTCAATAGATGGATAATTAAAGCCTCTGCTAAAATTAGCATAAACATTAGCCTTAGGTATAAACTGATACAATACATTTACATTGGGTGCGAAAATGGGATCAAAATCCCGATCTGCGGTTTTATTGTTTTCTCCAACATTAAATTTATCTATAAATGTGTAATCGGTTTTATTAATATTTAAGCCAACTTGTGCTTTTAACTTTTTGGTAATTGGTAATGTTGTGGTAGCAAAAACATTTAGGTTGTTTCGTTTTTCTTTATTGTCACTTAACAACTGCCCTTCTAAACTTCCATTGCCATTGTTTTGTTCATATAGATTTTCAATGGTTTTCCAATTGTATTCGTCTTTATATATCTCACCACCAAAACTAAGATTGGCTTTATGATCCTGAAATTTAAAATCCTTAGCAAACAAGGTTCTGGCTCCATAACCATTGGTATATTCATCTAAAATATTAAATGGACGTGGCTCATAGTGATCTAAGTATGTATAGAAAATTGACGTGGTATTACTGAAGGTGTCGGAAAAACGATGTGTATAATTAAGTCCTACCAAAATCTGCTCATTATCCTCATAACCTTGGGCTGCATTCCAGGTAAAAGCTGCTTGGGAAGGGTTTTCTTCAAAAGCTGTTTTACTTATGGAACTTGGTATTTGCGCAAAGTAATCGGTATAGTTTACTAAAAGTCCGATGTTATTTTTTGAATTAATGCTATAATTGGACGTCAACAAAACCGCATTTCTATTATAAGTACTGTTATCACGAAAGCCATCCGATTCTAAATGGTCGTAATTAAGGTTAAGTGAGAGTTTTTCATTTGCGGTAGCTAGCGAAACATTATTTTTTAGCAATCCAAAACTTCCAACGGTAAGATTACTTTTAGCATACGTTTCACCTGGCAACGCCTGTTTTGAGTTAAGCAATAAGGTGCCTCCCAAATTTGTGCCGTATTGCGTGGCTTTTGGGCCCTTTACAATTTCAAGATTTTCTATGTCCTCTGGATCTAAAGCATCAATGGCAGTTTCTCCTGTGCCATTTGTAATCGGAATTCCGTTGAAATAGGCACGTATTTTATTGGTGCCGTACAATGTACGAGAACCTACTCCTCTAATTACGATTCTGTTTGTATTTAATGCTCCACTTTGAATATAAACACCAGGCGTTTCGTTAATTGCAGAAACCAAATCCACAGGACTGTATTGTTCAAACTTCTGTGCTGTTATTTTTTTAGTGGGAATGATAACTTTGCTTTCCTTTTGATAGGTTGAAGAAATAATGATCTCATCCAGATCTTGTGTTTTTTCTAAAGCATATAACTTGAAAACATTATTGTTTTCTGAAAAAGTAACCGTCCTAATATAATAATAGGGATGCTTTAAAGTGATTTCTATGGGTATCTCATAGGTTGTAGGTAACGTAAAAAAACCTTGGGCATTTGTTTCTGCAATAACTTCATTATTTATAAGAATAGTAACACCCAAAATACCAGTGTCAGCATAATTATTGACGCGACCGCTGATAGTTTGGGCGTATAATAGATTTGTAATGGTGGTTAAACAGATAACCACCATTATTTTTAATAGTGTAAATTTCATGAAGTAGTATAGATGATTTTAGCTGTTGAATGACTTATTTATCGTAACTCACTTTCCAAATAGTGTTGCCAGAATCATCATTTACCAACAAGTCTCCTCTTGGAGTAACAGCTACGCAAACAGGTCTGCCATAGACATCTGTGTCATTATTGTCTGCAATAAAACCAGTAAGAAAATCTTGTGGTTTTCCTGATGGCTTTCCGTTTTCAAAAGGCACAAATACAACGGCATAACCTGAAAGCTCAGAACGATTCCAAGACCCATGCTGACCCACAAATGCTCCATTTTGATATTTGGCAGGAAAATTTTCGGCATCATAAAATGTATAACCTAAAGAAGCTGTATGGGAACCTACAGGGACGTCTGGCACTATGGTTTTTTCAACAAGTTCTGGTGCTTCACCTTTTAATCTAGGATCTTCTATTGGGCCAAAATAAGCATAAGGCCAACCGTAAAAACCACCTTCTTTAACACTGGTAATGTAATCTGGCACTAAATTATCTCCCAGTTTATCGCGCTCGTTTACAGCAGTCCAAAGTTCTCCGTTTACAGGATTCCAATCCATACCAACAGGATTTCGAAGTCCACTGGCATAGATTTTCTCATTTTCACCGTTTAAATCTACTTCAAGGATATTTGCACGGCGAATTTCTTTATCCAATCCGTATTCACCAATATTGCTGGCAGATCCTACGGAAATATAAATCTTATCTTTTGCGTCATTGGTAATAATGTTACGTGTCCAATGGTTATTATAACCACCAGCCGGAAGGTCCACTATTTTTTCTCCTTCAGAATTTGATAATGAGGTTTGACCGGTTTTATAAGGATATTTATAAAGTCCATCGGTATTGGCCAAGTAAAAATGATTATCAACTACTAACATACCAAATGGTTGGTTGAGTCCATCAATAAAAGTTTTTCGTACTTCAAATGTGCCGTCGTTATTTTTGTCTCGCAAAATGGTAATACGGTTGGCGCTATTTCTTGTATTGGATTCTGCAACAAACATATCTCCGTTTGGTGCAACATATGTCCAACGAGGGTTATCAAAGCCGTCTGCTAATTTTGTCACTGTAAACCCAGTTGGAGCCACTGGCATTTTACCTTCTGGCCAATCAACTAGTTTATTTTCATTTCTAACAGATTCTGTGGTGTATGGTTTGGGCAAAATTAATTCGCCAACTGCCGTTTGCACTGTATCCGCAGGCTTTTGGGCAATCCTCTCTTTTTTTTCTTCAGAGACTTCCATTTTTTTCTCCTTGTTTGTTTTACAAGAAGTTAATGATATTAGTAAAATAAATAGTGCTAAGTAATTAATTGCTTTCATAAAATTGTGTTTTCCTTAAAATTAAAAGATTCATTAGAAATTTTTTAACTCAATAAATTTCTTAATATAACCTTAACAGTTTTGATTAAAAGAATACAATACATAAAAGACTTAGCTATATCTTCTTATTTCTGAATAATTTGTGCTTATTGTGAGAGATTCGTTTTAAGTAAGGTTACTTTTAAAACTTATTTAAATCAGGATTTACCAGTAGGTTTAATTAGAATTTCATTAACATTGACTTGGTCTGGTTCTGAAACTGCATATAAGACAGCTCTGGCTATATCTTCTGCATTTAATTGGGGCTCATCGCCTCCATAATCTTTATCTTTCAAGAGTTCTTTATCACTAATATCCTCTCGTAAATCTGTATCAACTGTGCCTGGCTCAATGGAAGTAACTTTAATATTAAATTCTGGTGAAAGCTCCATGCGCATTGCTCTAGAAAGCGCTATTATAGCTGATTTTGAAGCTCCATAAACAGCTCCGCCTTTGTAAAGTTCTTTTCCGTCAACAGAGGCTATATTCACAATATGACCTTTATTGTTTTCCTTCATGGAAGGAAGTACTCCGTGAAGCGTACGTAAAATGCCTTTAACATTTACTTCAATAGTTTCTAACCATTCTTCTAAATGTAAGTTTTTAAGGTAGGTCAATGGCATTACACCAGCGACATTTACCAACACATCAATAGTTTTAAATTTCTGTAATACTTGTGAAAAAGCTTTAGCAACACTTTCAGTACTCGATACGTTCATTTCAACAACCAAAGAAGGATTTTTTAATTCGTTTTGTAGAGATTGTAAAGTGTCAATACTCCGTGCTGCCAATACTACCTTACAACCTTCTTTGTCTAAATGTTTGGCTATTGCACTGCCTATTCCTCCACTTGCTCCTGTAACAACTGCTATTTTATTTTTTAGTTTCATGTTTGTGGTTTTTTAATAATTAACTAAAAAATAATGATACCCACTGTTAAGGAAATTAAAAAAATTTAAGGTGATGCTAAATTTGAAAGTATTACTTCAGCAAAAATCACATTCTCACAATCCAAAATTCAATAATTTAAAGAATAGGATTAGTGAAATTGTAAAGTACCTATGTTGTTTCCAATAGCAATGCCTTGCTCTACTCCTATGTCTATTGCAGCACGATAATGTATACCTCCATAAAGTCTGCTAATAGCAGCTTCTTCAGCAAAATCATAAAAAGATGTAAATGCTCTTGGAGAACCATCTATATCGGTACGGTTAACATGCGTTCTATCAACAAAACCATAATCATCACCAAATAAATCTGTCAAAATCTGAGCGGTAGCACCCGATTGGACTGAATGTCCTGAAGTATATTCAGGAAAAGGTGGAGTTGCTAAAGGTATGGACCATGTGTCATCAATGTTAGCGTGAATAAATGTAATGGGTCTCACTAAATTATAATGATACTTTGCATACCAACATGATACAAACGCATCATGGACTCCCATGCCAAGCTTAGCATACACTTCTGCAGCGCGTGCCAAGTCAGCTCCTTCCTCAGAAAGGATTTGCATCATAATAGAATAAGAGTGTCCTGGCGGAGTAGCGGTATTTCCGGGATCATCACTCCAAAATTCAGCAATGACTTGTTGTTCACTGGTTAAATTATTAACAGCGTCATAGACTTCCATAGCCTCTAAATAAAAATCTGAGTTGGGATCAGTGGAATAAGATGGCGGAGGTACAGGAAGCAAGTCTGCTACATTCGTCTCCATAAAAGGTCTAACATCTCCCCAATACGGTTGTAATGGAATTGGGTTTGCTGTACTCGTTGGCTCCCATAAACCAGTACCAACTGGTACTGTATAAGATGATGGAAAATTAGAGTTGTAGCATTCTGCTTGTCCGTCACTATCTGCGTAAGCAAGTATGGCATTGCCTACAGCCTCTCCAAAGGCAATAGATCGATCAACTATAGCGTCATTGGCTTCAGTTCTAAATTGAGCAACATAATCTTCTTTTAAATTGTGGATTAAAGTGAGGTTTGCAGCCGAAGTTGTTTGAAAGCAATTCTCTAAAAATGCTCCTAGTGTAGCATTAGCTACAGCTCCCCAATGATAATCCACAGTGCTATCTACCATAGGAATGGCTCCTATATTAAAATCATTTAACTGGCCTTCTAGCGATTGATAACCAGGCATACCTTGTCTTACACTTTCATAAAGCGCTAAACCAGAATATCCATATACTCTAGCTGCAACAGGTGGAGAAAAGCCCGGAGTTTCTTCCGTTAGCTTTAAGGTGAGCTCAATCCAAGATAAAACGACGTCCGAAGAATAATCAGCTGTTCTCAGATCTGCAGGAGGATTATCATCATCTTCTTTACAACTGTTAAAAACCATTATAGGTGTTAGTAATAGTAATAAATAAAAAATACGGGTTTTCATAATTAATATTTTATGGGTTGATATTAGCAGGTTTTTAGTAGGCTAATTTACTTTTTTTTAATGACACTTTCAATACGTAACTTTACGTACTTCTACGTATTATGTTCGTAAAGAATAAATAACCCCTAACTGACAACTCTACCTCTATTGTATTATAGAGCAGTAGAAGGACATTATAAGGCCAACAAATAAACCAGAGAAACTAATTTCTCTGGTTTATCTATTTTAGAACTTTACAAAAGTCAAAATTACTCTTTTACCAATTTAAAAGTTCCGGTTGTACCATCTTTAAAGGTGGTTCTGAGAAAATACGTTCCTGTTGAAAGAGAAGTAGTATTTACCGTTCCTTCTAAAGCGTTAAGTTTTTGAACACTTACATTCTGGCCTAGCATATTGTAAATATCTACTTGCGCTATCACTTGTTGTGAAGAAATGTTCAAGACATCTCTCACAGGATTCGGATAGTACTCAAAGTCGTAGAATTCCAAATCAGACACGCCTAAGTTGGGCAAAGTCACGCTGTATGTGCCAATAAATGTGGCCGGTGTGGCTGAGGTAAGGTCGTCCACGGTATCAGCAGGGAAATAGATATCACCACTGGTTGGAGCAGTCAACATCGCATTATACTCATCTGTAGTAAGACTCCATGTTCCCTGGCCGGTAAACGCCAACTGTCCAGCGGTAAAAGATGTTGTTGTTTCAGCAGTGTAACTCCAAACATTCAGACCTGGATCAGTACCTCCAGTACCTCTGAATATCGACGGACTATTATCTGTAGTTGTCGAAGCCGCTGTCAGTGTGCCGGTAATGAGCATATTTACTAACGCCTGATCGTTTGCATTGGCAAAGAAATTCTCAAGGTAGAAACCTGTAGTTGTACCACCACTGACCGTGGCGGCTGACGCGTTAGTTGTTGCAGAGATCGTAATCTCGTTTGGTGTCGTCAAATCCACGACCACCAATTCTTGTGCGTAACCAAATGTTACAGTAACAAGAAACAATAATAAAAGTAATTGTTTTTTCATAATTGCTACACTTTAAATTAGTAAATGATTAGTAATTAAGCATTTGGGACATCCGAATTTAACTTATTTAATTAAATAAAAAAAACTTTTATTTAAAAAACGGATGGCTATAAAGTGATTTAGATGCTTAAATTTTTACCATCTCTCTCGCATTTTGAACAATTGATAAGATTTTTGTATGAGAAACATCCACCGATAAGCGAAATTATTTTTTAAATTAAAGCCTCTAAGTATTTTAATGGTCTCTCAACCAAAAAGCCTCTATTCTAGTCATTGAGGGGAAGGATAACGCAACAATTTTAAATAAACAGGACAAATCAAAACAACAGTCGCCTTATCCCTGAGAAGGGTTTTAAAAAATGCTATAGATGGAGAGTCTACCATCTCTGGCGTTTATCAGTTCGGCTATAGCAATTAGGGCAGCGGGACCTACATAAAATTCCCCAAGCCCGCAGCTAAAGCTTTTCACTTTATCTTAAATAGGCTAAAAGCCAAATCAATAGATTTGGCGGACTTCACAAACACTCCAAAGCCAATGTAAATAGCATTTCCCCCTATCTACTATGGCCATAACTACTAGTAGTCATTTCCCCTCGTTCATTCTTTTCGATTTCAAATATGCCGTAATTTCTTCTAAAGTCCCTACCCAAATTTTATCACGATTGGAATCCAAAAACTGTAGCATTTTTTCATGAGCCTCTTTTGAAACAGTCATATGTTCTGCCCCAATTCCATGAAAAGTTATCGTGCTAAAAGTTTTAAGTTCCATGATTTTTTCAATATATAATATAAGGTCATCTGCTCCATGGTTGTTAGGCGCCCATGACGGCACATTGTATAAATCAATATCGGAAAGTTTTAGTAATTCATTTTGTTCCCCAGAACTGCCTCTTGCAGATAGAAATTGAGACGAAACAAAATCCACATAGCTTTTTCCTCCTGCAAAATAATGTGAGCAAGGATAAGCAAAAGTCCGTGTTTTCTTTCCGTCCATTGCAAATAGAAACGTATTGGCTAAGCTGATTTCTTCCGCAATTTCTTCAGAAGTATATTTATCCAGGTCATGGTAATCCTTTACCCATTCCATACCTATTCCCGATTTCTGACAAGGATGGTAAACAGTATGATTTCCCAATTCATGTCCATCTATTGCTAGTTTTTTCCATTTGTCCATATCGTCATAAAGTGATGGTGAAGATAACGTTGGGTAAAATGTGGCCTTGAAATTATACTTTTCTAGTATAGGTCCTACAGTGTTAATATGGCTGGGCAAACCATCGTCGTAAGTCAATGACATGGCAGATTGTGCTCCATTTGGCCATTCAAATACTTCTTTAGTTTGTCCACATGAAGATGTGATGGCAAATATTATCAAACTAGTTGTCAAAAACTTCAAATTAATCATGGTTCAATGTTTTGAATAATTGTTGGTATCTGTCTCCGCTATGATTTCGTTGCGGAAAAATCCCCAGGATTCTTTCCGCCATAGCCGAAATATAGCAAATTTGCGTTGAATTCCGATTAGGAATTCAACCGCAATGAATTATAGCCATTGTTAGGCAAAGTTATTTTTTTAAATTGGTAAATGTGAAGTTATTCAAATCTTCCTTTGAAAAAGTATTTAACATTCCGTCATAGACTTTATTACCAGCTTTCGCAAATTTTTTATTCAAAGTTTCAAAAACAAAAGTGAAAAGTTCTTCAAACTTTTCTAATTTATCCTTTGCAAAGCCTGAAAGCTTTAATTGTCGATATTTTAATTTGGCCTTATTCGGTTCATTTTTTGAAACAGCAATATAGGAAATGCCAATCTCATCATCAGTTTTTCCTCTATGCGCAATAAATTTATGTCTCAAATCCATAAAATAATCGTGTTGCTTTCGTAAATCAGGTCTATCTTCAAATATACTGTTCGGTTCAAGCTTTGGATATTTTCCTTCTGTTGCATCGGTAAAACATTTACCATACAGTGCTATGATAGAATAAGTCAGAGCGGAAGCATATATGTCATCATTCTTTTGTTTAAGCAACTCAAGGTATTGTAAAATCAATTCTAAATCATATCTCATTGCTCCATAAGCAACAACTTTTTTTGACATAATCTCTGGAACAATTATCAGTTCATATTCTGACGCAAACTCTTCTTGAGCATTTTTCATTAGTTCAATAGTTCTTTCGCGTTTTTTTGTCATAATGTTTCACAACTTTAAGAATATAAATCCGTTTCAATAATCCATATCCACCGATAAGCGAAGTTAGTTTTTTAAAGTTAAAGTTTCAATACGCAGTCCTTTTTAAGGCTATACAGCCAAAAACAACCGTTTTTCTCAACCTTTTATTATCATAAGTCAAAGCAAATCACTCATTAAAGCATACCATATAGTATAACATATACCAATTAAAGCGATCCAAAAAAGACCCACCACAATACTTCACACACTAAAAATCACATAATCAAACAATTAACCAACCAAAATAACTGCAAAAAAATACAGGGTATGCCATATATATACCAACTATATGCCGACTATATACCGACTTTATATCAACTTAACTCCATAGCACATTAAGTTAAAATCAAAAAAAATCCCAAGCCATAGACTCAGGATTATTATTCTTTTTTAAGTCCTTCCCTATAGAAAAGGACTTGGGATAAAATTACCCATCAGGATGCATAAAACGCTGTTTCGCCAGTAATTCTCCCTCAGTTTCCACAATATCTTCATCAGGCACACAGCAATCCACAGGGCAAACTGCTGCACACTGTGGCTCTTCATGGAACCCTAAACACTCAGTGCACTTATCTGGCGCTATATAATATACTTCGTCGCTTATAGGCTCTTGTGGCTCTTCTGCATCAACTTGTTTGCCACTAGGCAATACAACATTACCCTCTAAACTTGTACCATCCTTGTAACGCCAATCGTCAGCACCTTCATAAATAGCCGTATTTGGGCATTCGGGTTCACAGGCTCCACAGTTTATACATTCGTCTGTTATTATAATGGCCATAGCAATTTGTTTCTCTTTAGGTTTGTGTAAATTTGCAAAGGCAAAAATAAAGCCTTAATGGCGCATAACCAAACACAGTATGGATTTACAACAAAGAATTAACGCTTTTGTTAAGCTCGGCAAGTTTATTGGGCAATTCAAACAAGATAACATTACAAAAACAGATAATATTGAAGCCAACGACTTATTTTTTGAAGGTTTTAACCACCAAATAAAATTAGCACAAGAACATAACGGATGGTTTACAAAAACCAATATATTGTTTGCTTTAGAATCTTGGGCTAATGCACTCACAGGCAGAAATATTAACAAATGGACAAGCAACTATAACTTTAATATAGAACACCCTAAAACCGTAGCCATTATTATGGCAGGAAACATTCCTTTGGTTGGCTTTCACGACTTTCTTAGTGTGCTTATTTCAGGACATAAAGTTTTGGTTAAACAATCTTCAAACGATAAACACCTACTGCCCTTTTTAGCGAAATATCTTGAAGTGGTAGAACCACAATTCAAAGGAAAAATAACATTCAAAGAAGGTAAACTTGAGGATTTTGATGCCGTCATCGCCACAGGAAGCGATAATACAGCTCGTTATTTTGAATACTATTTCAAGGACAAACCCTCAATTATAAGAAAAAACAGAAACTCCGTAGCTGTTTTAACTGGCAATGAAACAGAGCAACAGTTAAAGCTCTTATCCGAGGATATCTTTAGATACTACGGTTTAGGCTGCCGTAATGTCTCAAAACTATTCGTGCCAAAGGATTATAATTTTGATGCCTTTTTTAATGCTATGTACCATTGGCATCCAATAATCAATCAGGCAAAATATGCCAATAATTACGATTACAACAAAGCAGTCTATTTAATGAGCGAGTTCAATATGCTTGAAAATGGCTTTCTTATGATAAAGGAAGACGAAAGCTACTCCTCACCTATTGCTACTCTATTTTATGAATATTACGATACACTCGAAAGCCTTAAACAAAAGCTAAATACAGAAGCAGACAAAATTCAATGTGTAGTTGCAGACCAGTTTTCTAAAGACGAAATAGCCTTTGGCAACACCCAGAAACCACAGCTTTGGGATTATGCAGATAATGTGGATACTGTTGAATTCCTGTTAAAAAGATAGCCCAAAAATTATCATTTTCGTAACAGATAATACCTTATTAATTAGCACCTTTGTAACCGTTAAAAATTAAACTCTAGTATAAAATGAAAAAACATAATTTTAGTGCAGGCCCTTGCATCTTACCAAAAACAGTAATGGAAAAAGCTTCTGAAGCTGTATTAAACTTTGATGACGGACTTTCCCTTTTAGAGATTTCGCATCGTAGCAAACCATTTGTAGATGTAATGGAAAACGCAAGAGCTTTAGCATTAGAATTATTAGGTTTGGAAGGAAAAGGCTATAAAGCCTTATTCTTGCAAGGTGGTGCCAGCACTCAGTTTTTAATGGTGGCTTTAAACCTTCTTGAAAAAAGAGCAGGTTATTTAAATACAGGTACCTGGAGTAGCAAAGCCATTAAGGAAGCAAAAATATATGATGATATTTACGAAGTTGCTTCGTCTGAAAGTGCAGGCTTTAACTACATTCCAAAGGGTTATGATATCCCAGAAGATTACGATTATTTTCACTGTACATCTAACAATACAATTTTTGGCACACAAATGAAAAGTTTTCCTAACTCACCAATACCAATGGTTTGCGACATGAGTAGTGATATCTTTTCACGCACTTTAGACTTTTCAAAATTCGATTTAATTTATGCCGGAGCCCAAAAGAATATGGGACCTGCAGGTACGACTCTTGTTGTTGTTAAAGAAGATATTTTAGGTAAGGTATCCCGAAAAATCCCTTCAATGATGGACTATAAAGTACACATTGGGAAAGGAAGTATGTTTAACACACCTCCTGTTTTTGCAGTGTATGTTTCGATGCTAACTATGCAGTGGCTAAAGGATTTAGGCGGTATAAAAGCCATTGAAGAAGAAAACGATAAAAAAGCACGATTAATTTATTCTGAAATTGATCTAAACCCATTATTTAAGGGTTACTCTGTAAAAGAAGATCGTTCATTGATGAACGCAACCTTCACACTCGAAAACGAAAACCTTAAAGAAACATTTGAAGCCATGGTAAAAGAAGCTGGCATTAACGGATTAAACGGACACAGAAGTGTTGGAGGCTACAGAGCTTCAATGTACAATGCGTTATCATTAGACAGTGTAAAAGCATTGGTTGAAGTAATGAGTGATTTAGAAAGCAAAGCATAAATAGTAACAGCCATTTTAAACGGCAAAACATAAGATAATGAAAGTATTAGCAAACGACGGAGTTTCCCAAACGGGAATAGACGCTTTGGAAGCTGCTGGTTATGAGGTAATAACTACTAAAGTAGCCCAAGAGCAACTTCAAAACTTCATCAATCAAAATAATATCAATGTACTTTTGGTAAGAAGTGCAACCACTGTGCGCAAAGATCTTATTGACAATTGCCCTTGCCTAAAAGTTATTGGTCGTGGTGGTGTTGGTATGGATAATATTGATGTGGAATATGCACGCTCAAAAGGATTGAAAGTAATAAATACTCCAGCAGCATCATCGCATTCTGTTGCAGAGTTGGTTTTTAGTCATTTCTTTGGTTTGGCTAGATTTTTACATAACTCTAATAGAGATATGCCTTTAGAAGGTGATTCTAAATTTAAGAACCTTAAAAAAGCTTATGCAAAAGGCACCGAACTTAGAGGTAAAACGTTGGGTGTTTTAGGTTTTGGTCGTATTGGCCAAGCAACCGCAAAAGTAGCTTTGGGATTAGGGATGAAAGTTGTTGCCTATGATCCATTTATGGAAAAAGCAGATTTAGAACTAGAGTTTTTTGATGGACAGAAAGTGAAGTTTGAGATAGAAACCATTTCAAAAGAAGATGTTTTAAAACAGTCCGATTTTATTACACTTCACGTTCCTGCACAAAAGGATTATGTGATAGACACCAAAGATTTTGAACAAATGAAGGATGGTGTTATCATAGCCAACGCAGCACGTGGCGGAGTGGTTAACGAAATAGCTTTAGTAAAAGCGATTGAAAGCGGTAAAGTTGCCAGAGCAGCATTAGACGTGTTTGAAAAGGAACCACAACCAGAGATTCAACTTTTAATGAATCCTGCACTATCATTAACACCACACACAGGTGCAGCAACAAATGAAGCACAAGATAGAATTGGTACTGAATTAGCCGATCAGATAATTGCTATACTCGGAAAAGTATAGCTTTAGGACTTTTGTTGTACCTTGAAAAGGAAATAATTTTAACCACAAACTAAACATATTATGTCAGGAATTTTAGATTTATTAAATAGCGACTTAGGAAAAAACATCATCAGCGGTGTTTCGGGCTCAACAGGAACAGACCAGAACAAAACAAGCAGTGTCCTTACCATGGCAATGCCAGTACTTATGAAAGCCATGGAACGTAACGCTTCTACTCCAGAAGGAGCTCAAGGTTTAATGAATGCCATTAATAACAAGCATGATGGCAGTATATTAGATAATCTTGGAGGCCTTTTTGGTGGTGGAGTTGACGATTCAGTAAAAAATGATGGTGATAAGATTTTAGGTCACATATTAGGAAGTAAACAACAAGGAGTACAACAAATTCTTGGACAAAAGGCAGGTTTAGACTCTGGTTCTGTTGGTGATATCCTAAAAGTAGCAGCACCAATACTAATGGGTGTACTTGGTAAGCAAGCCAAACAAAATAATGTTAGCTCACAGAGTGATATCTCTGGTTTATTAGGTGGCTTATTGGGAGGAAGTTCTTCTTCAAACGAGCAGAGTTTCTTAGAAAAAATACTAGATGCAGATGGTGATGGTAGTGTAGTTGATGATGTTGCAGGTATGATTTTGGGTGGAAGCAACAAGAAAAAAGGTCTTGGCGGATTGCTTGGAGGTTTATTTGGAAAGTAATCCTTTTATAACATAAAGTAAAAAAGCAGCTCTTTTGAGCTGCTTTTTTTTGCGTTATAATCAGATTTAGTTTTTTATAAACTTTTTGACCGATTTAGTTTCTCCTGATTTGATTTCCAAGAAGTAAATTCCATTCAGTAAGCTTGAAACATCCAGAATATAATCTGAATTTGAAAGTTTGATATCCTTCAGCAAACGACCATTCATATCAGTTACAGTTAATCTATCAATGATTTGAGGTGATGTTATTTCCAATTGATCTTTTGCAGGATTTGGAAATAGTTTTACGTTTTGAAAGTCGTATTCGTTAATACTTAATGGAGCAACTATTTCAGTATTTACCGAATTAGTTGTAATTGGTGGATTAAAGTCGAAAAAAATGTCTGCTGTTCCATTAATAATATCACCTACCTGAACATCTGATTTTGGCTTAATCTTAAAAGCAATAAAACCTTGAGATAACTCTTCATCATCAGACTGTGATGCTAAATTAATATCATCATAAATAAAGGCGACCTTATTTTCATTTGTTATCTCAACACGATAATCATGACTTGAAGACATTGGTATGAATGTTTTCCAATCTAATTTAGGATCTAAAACATCTTCAATTCTTACGTTAATAGCACTTGCGGTTCCTGTATTTTGAAACCGAACAATGTAATCTAAATAATTACTAGTCTCATCTTCAGAAATAGTTGCTCCTTGTAAAACGTGTTTATCATTTGGATCGTAAGAATTAACTACAATTTGTTCTAATGTATAAATATTATCTTCTGGAGTATAGTCTAAATCAGTAGAAATAATTTCGGAAACAAACACCAACACATCATCACTGCTTACAGTAGGTGGAGTAAACACATTAAATTCAAGATTTATAGTTCTTGATTCAAAAGGATTAAGTTCTGTAAAATCAAAAATAAGGCTATTTGAGGTTTGAGACGCTAAAGTCTCATTCGCTGTTAAAAAGGTAAGCATCGTTTCGTTATACGCTAATGAAACAGAGCCATCTAATTGGGTTGTACCTATATTGCTATACACCAATTGGTATCTTGAATTAAATCCTGGCCGAGCAGGACTAATTGGCAATAAAACCACATTAAGGTCATTTACTACTGTATTAGCTTCAATACAAAAATCTAATATTTCTGTTCCATTAAAATCTGGGAATATAGAACTCTGGGATTGAGGTGATACTGTAAAATAATCTGGAAGTGTAGATTCTAAAGACGTTATATATGTATTTGCTGACGCATAGTTTACATATTCTCCATTAATACTTGTAAATGTTGCAGTGGTATCTACAGCACTTGCCGATTGTATCATTAGATTCTTAATTCTAAGATCAGTTGCATCACAGCCATTATTATTAATATCGTACTGTAAGGTACCGGTAATTTGATTTAGACAATCCTCTGTGATATTAACTTCTTGATCTGTAAATGCCTGAATTCTTGTTGCTAAAAGATTGTTTATATCATCTACACAAGCGGTCTGCAAGTTTGGTAGATTATTAAATGTCATTGAATAAATTTGTTGAATATTCTCATTTCCTCCACTCTTAAAATTCACATAGGTTAAATAAGGATTGGGATTTATGGTCGCTATATTTATATTATCACTATTACTTAAATCTAAAGATTCTATTTGCGTATCCCAACATTTCAAGGTTCTTATATTATTGTTTCTTAAGTCTAATACCGTAAGTGGATTACCGATAACATGTAATGAGCCTAATTCTAAGTTATTAGTAACGTCTAATGTGGTTAAATCATTATTATTAACATCTAAATAATACAAAGCTGGTAATCCTGAAACATCTATTGAAACCAAATTATTACTTCTTAAATCTACTCCAGTGAGATAAGGGTTAGTCCCTAACGCAACTGCTTCAGCTCCTGCATATTTAGCATCCAAAGACTTTAGTGATGTTACTCCAGAGACATCAAGGTAATCAATGTTATTATAACCACATTCTAAATCTTCTAAAGCTGCAAAATCTTCAATACCTGTTAAATCAGTAATGTTAGAACTCTCTATATTAAGTTCAACAATTGTATTAATTTTTGAAGTTGGAATTTCACCATTAGAAGGTGATGTGTCAAACCCTTGGCTAATTAGCTCTTGTTCAAACTGAGTATCTGGTATAAAAGTGACTTGAGAAGCTAAATCACATTCTGCTTCGGTTTCAACAAAGGTAACCGCTCCTCCTCTATACCAATTGCCATAATTAATATCTGAATTATCAACAAATACACAATACAGTTCAGGGTTAGATCGAAGCCTAAGCGTTGTTAACAAATTATTGTTTCCGTTTCTTAAATACGCAGTTTGCAGGAAGTTGTTATCAACCTTCAATGTTGTTAACTGTGTATTGCTTTCTACATCAATTGTCGTGAGATTATTATCATCTAATTCTAAAACAGATAAATTACTGTTTTGCGACACATCAATAGCTGTCAATTGGTTATCATTTAACAATAGAGACTCTAAGTTTGTTAAAGCTGAAACATCTAATGCTGTTAATTGTGTTAGTCTTAAATCCAATGAGGTTAGACCTGTATTATTTGGCCCAAATGTAATATTTGATAGGTTTCCAAAGGCACATTGTAAATCAGTTAGCATGGCATTATTAGAAACATCTAAACTTGTGTGTGTACTACTCCCACAATCCAATGTCTCTAAGGCTAAATTATTTGACACATCAAAAGTGGTGTATTGTCCAGAATGTGCAATTATGGTTTTTAAAGCTGTATTGTTGCTCAAATCTAAATTTGTTATCTGATTAATTGCACAATTTAATATTTCGAGCTGTGGATTATTAGATATGTTTAGTGAAGTCACTCCCATATTGGTACAATACAATTCTTTAAGATTGGGATTACCCGTAAAATCCAACGTGGTAAAATCATTACTTCCTAAAACAACAATTTCCAAAGCTGTGTTACTAGAAAAGTCTACTGCAAGCAGATCATTAGAACTCAAATCTACTTCTACCAAAGCTACGTTACTCGATAAATCTATCGTAGTCAACTCGTTGTCTTCAGCCTCTAAAATGGTTGCATTGATAAAAAATTCAATACCTGTTAAATCTGAAATTCTACCAGTACTTCCACCACTACCTCTTACTTTAAGTCTTCCTATTACGGCAGCTGCTTCGGCAATTGAAATTTCGTCATCATTATTTGTGTCGATTGTTGGATTATTTTGACTTACTAATTTCGCTTTGAAATTAGCATCAGGAAAATTGATATTTTGGCTGAGTGAAAACTGTATGCAAAACAGGCAAAAAAGAATAATAGATAATTGCTTCATAGCATTTTGAGGATTTTTGGCAAAAGTAGTAATTATATTTATGCTATTTGTTAAAAACAAAATCCAAAGCCCGTTTCTCATTATAATAATTATTGTTTTTATCGATAAACCCAACATGGCCTCCATATCTTGGCATTTCCAAATAGAGGTTTGGATTTTGTTTTGCTGCTTTTACAGGATAACATTTAACTGATAAAAAGGAATCGTTTAATGCATTAATGATTAAACTTGGCACTTTTATATCTGGTAGAAATTGCAAACAACTCGCTTTCTCATAATAGTCTAAAGCGTTTTTAAAACCATGGGCTTTAGAGGTGTATATATCATCAAAATCTTTTAAAGTTCTAATAGACTTAAAGTCTGCAACAGATATACTATCAGTAAATTGAGATAATTTAGGCGTTAATTTATTTTTTAAATGTCCTAAAAATCTAATAGCATAATGCCTGTTTTTTAAACTCAACAATTCATCACAAGATCCTTTTAAATCACATGGTGTAGAAATAGCAATAACAGCTTTTAACTCCGCTGGCAGTGTTCTGCCTTCACCAACATATTTTAATGCCATATTGGCTCCCAAACTTATACCTTTAATATAGATTTCTGCATATTGATTTTTGGTGAGAATATGCTTTACAACTTCATCCAAATCTTCTGTAGCACCAGAATGGTAAGTACGATACAATAAATTAGGCTCACCACTACAGCCTCTAAAATTTACGGCACAGGCATCAATTCCGTTTTGGTTAAATAGTTTTGCCGTTCCTGTAATGTAAGGTCGCTGTGCGTTTCCTTCCAAACCATGAAGCAGAATAATAACTTTATTTGATTTTTCTTCAGTATAACTCCAATCTAAATCCAGAAAATCACCATCGCTTAAAGTGATACGTTCTCTGGTTTGCACTACTCCATTCACTTTTCTGGCGAGACCAGAAAATACTGTTGAGACAAAGCTCTTTTTTGCCCAAAATGGTGGTTTGTATGTGGATTGGATTATTGGCATTTTTTATAGAACATTGTTGATTTGTCATTTCGACAGAACGAGGAAGGAGTGACGAGAAATCTCTAATCAGAAAAATCGAAAAGGGATGAGATTCCTCTTCGTACCTCATTCGGAATGACAAAGCACCTAACCTCGTGATACAATTTTTTCATTCCTGAAAATCACTCAAGGTGACGAGCAAAAGTATCATTTTAAAATCGTAAACTCAATTGAGGAGTCATTATAAACCTTATGTGTTTGCGCTTTAAAATCCGATTCTTCAGCTTCAAAAATATTATCGACATATGTCTGTGGATTAGCATCTATGTAAGGGAAAAATGTACTCTGTACTTGAACTTGAATCTTATGCCCTTTTTTAAATGTATGAAATACATCCTGCAACTTGAGGTTTACCTTTGTTTTTTGGTTAGGCACAAATGGTTCTGGTTTTTCCATACTATTCCTAAATCGTCCTCTCAAAACTTCGCTACGGACCATCATATGGTAATTACTGAGTTTTAAGTGGTCTTGAACGTCTTCCGTATTTTCAGTATCTGCAGGAAATACATCTATAACCTTAACAATCCAATCGGCTGCTGTTCCTGTGGTTGATACATTTAGCTTTGCTAAAATGTCGCCAGCTAAAGTGATTTCGTTTTCTAAAACCTCAGTTTCAAAAGTCAACACATCAGATCGTCTTGAGGCAAAACGCTGATCGTCCGTCATAAATTTTCTTGGGGTAAATACCACTTTTACATCCTCAGTGTAAGGCACTGGCTTTTTTGGGTTGCTCACAAAATCTGAAGTCGCTATCATTCGGTTAGGCTGTTGCGTTAACCTTTCATCTGGTTGCATAAAATAGCTTTGCTTTGTGGTGGTTTGTGGTGGCCAGTTTTCAAAAGATTGCCATTGTTTTGTGCCTGTATTGAACATGTGTGCTTCTGCCAAACCAGTTTCTTTATTACCATCTCCTTTTAGGAAATGATTAAAAAATTTAGTTTCAATATTTTTTTGAAAATACTCTGAAATACTATCCCCAAAATGAATATTACCAATAACTTGTCTATCATTTTTTCTAGCCCAATCTCCATGACTCCAAGGTCCAAAAACAATAGTATTATAATTATCACTATTTTTTTCTATGCTTTTATAGGTGTTGAAAGGCCCATATAAATCTTCAGCATCAAAAAAGCCACCAACTACCATAGTTGCTGGTTTTATATTCTTTAAATGTTGAATTATTCCTCGGCTTTTCCAAAACTCATCATAAGTTACATGAGTTTTCAGTTGCTCCATAAACACGTTTGTGGAATCGTAGAATTTATTGAGTTTATTCAATGGCATATTATCCACAAAAAATTGATATTGATCTTCTGTACCAATATCCGGAAATTCATACCACACTTCGGTTGTTGGCTTATCTTTCATGTAACCAAATACTGAAGTCGCCCTCCAATAACTTAATAAATATGCTCCGTTATGAATAAAATCATCAAAAAAGAAATCTCCAATACAAGCTTGGGGAGATACCGCTTTAAGTGCAGGGTGAGAGTCCAATAAAGAATACGTTGCATAAAACCCTGGATAAGAAATGCCATACGTTCCAACATTTCCGTTGTTGTTTTCAACATTATTTACCAACCACTGAATGGTGTCGTAAGTGTCGCTAGCTTCATCGGTTTGATTATCTGTTTTATTTGGAATATAGGCACGCATATTATCGTAAACTCCTTCACTATTCCAACGACCACGCACATCTTGATAAACCATTATATTTCCTTCCTCCATCAAGTATTTATTAGGCCCTAATTTTGATTTGAACTCTCCTTCTCCATAAGGCCTACAACTGTATGGAGTACGCATCATTAATATTGGGTATTTTTTTGAGGTATCTTTTGGTGAATAAATAGTAGTATGCAATTTAATACCATCTCGCATTGAAACCATTACCTCCTTTTTAGTGTAATTATCTTTAGCAAAGGTATTTTCTGCTACAGTTGTTTCAGGTGATTTTACTGCTTGATGCTTTTCTTCTTTACAGCTTAAAAACGCAATAAATAGGAAAAGTGATAAGAAAATTCTTTTAGAAATCATATTGGGTTGGGTTTTGAAAGGTTTAAAGATAGTATTTTGAAAGTAATACAACGTCAGTTCGAGTAATTTTCAGATTCAAAAAAGATACAAATTGTATCGGGAATCTTTAGAAAACTTCTCGATACACTTCCTCATGCTTCGGAATCACTCGAAGTGACTTCATTCTTCTTAAATTTCTAAATTAGTAAATTGAAATGAGCCTCCATCAAACAAGCCTTTATCACTCAATTTTAAAGCAGGTATTACCAATAGAGCCATAAATGATAAGCTCATATATGGTGCATTGAGCTTACTTCCCATTTGTTTTGCCATTTTATCTAACTCAGAATATTTTTTCCCAATGGTTTCTGCATTTTGATTACTCATAATACCAGCAACGGGAAGCGGAACAACTTTTTTTTCTGAGTTTGAAACTGCACAAATTCCTCCTTCATTTTCGATTAAAAGATTTACGGCATTGCAAATGGCTTCGTCTGAAACTCCAACAGCAATAATATTATGGGAATCATGGCCAACAGAACTAGCAATTGCGCCTTCTTTTAACCCGAAATTTTTAATGAAGGCAATAGCAGGTTTATCATTTTGATAACGGTTAACAACTGCCATTTTAAGAATATCATTTTCTTTATTTGAAACCAAGTTTCCGCTTTCAACTGTTGCGTTTTCAACAATTTCGTTGGTTACTAATTCACCATCCAAACATTCTATGACACGTATTTGTTTTGCACTAGATTCATATCTAAAATCGCTTATCTGTTTTTTATCCGTATTGAAATTGTTTAGGTTTTTAAACTCCACATGGTCAATGTTTGAAACTCCATGATCAAACACCAATTTACCATCAATATAAGTTTGAAGAGTTTTAAAACGTTTTAAATCTTCTACTATTATACAATCTGCATGGTCACCAACTTGCATTAAGCCTACATCTAAATTATAATGTTTTACAGGGTTTACACAAGCCACCTGAAGCACTTTAAATACATCGATATCTTTAGCTACTGCTCTTTCACATAGTTGATTAATATGACCAACCAACAAATCATCTGGATGCTTATCATCACTACAAAACATCATTTCTAAATAATGCTCATCCAACAACCCTATCAAAGCTTCAAAATTTTTGGCTGCACTACCCTCTCGGATGATTACTTTCATCCCTTTTTTTAGTTTCTCCAAACCTTCCTCGTAGGTAAAGCATTCGTGATCTGTTGAGATTCCCGCAGAAATATATTTGGTTAATTCGTCTCCTCTTAAACCTGGTGCATGTCCATCGACGGGTTTATTGTAGTATTTTGCCCATTCTATCTTTTTTAAAACTTCAGTATCATCGTAAATAACTCCAGGATAATTCATCATCTCTGCCAAATATTTTATATCCGGATTTGCCATTAATGATTTAATATCTTCAGAATTAATTTCAGCTCCTGCAGACTCAAAACTTGTTGCTGGCACACAACTTGGCGCACCAAAATTAAATTTGAATGGTGTTTCCTTTCCATTCTCAATCATAAACTCCACACCTTTTATTCCTAGCACGTTAGCTATCTCATGCGGATCTGAAACTGTAGCTACCGTTCCATGTTTTACGACAATTTTCGCAAACTCAGAAGGTACCAACATTGAACTTTCAATATGGATATGTGCATCAATAAAACCGGGAAGTATGTAATGGTTTTCTTTGCAATCTTTTTCTTCAATATTTTTAATTTTTCCGTTTTCAATGGAAATTTCCCCTTTGTAAATTTTACGGTTTTCAATATCTACTATATTACCTTTTAATTTCAAGTTTTATTTTTTTGACATCAATTACACTAACGATCTCTAATGCTATTGTGTATGTTTTCTATTTTCTCTTCTCTAGATTTATTTTCAAAATCCTTTTTGTGTTTTCTTCGACTCTAAAGCGTTCATCGGCACGTTTCCCAATCACCCAAATAATTTCATTATTTGAAGCTAAAACCCATGTTCTTTCTTTTTCAACCAAAGATAATTTTTCATCTTTTAGGTATTTACTGATTTTCTTTTTGCCTTTCATACCAAAAGGACAGAAGAAATCTCCATCTCTCCATAGCCTTAATTTTAATGGAAAAACTAGTTTATCTTTATCAACATAGATTGTGTTTGGGTCATTTTCTGAAATTTTTTGGACAATTTTAAACACTAATGTTCCTATTGATGTCTCAACAGATTTATGGTTCTGTTCAATGATAATGTCTTCTTCAGAATGATTAGAATGGTTAAATTCTGACAAAATCAAATAGTCTCTATGCTTAACCAAACGGTGTGTACTAGAAAACACTTGTTTACCAGATTGTGCATCTAACAGATTAACTACGTCATTCCATTCTGTAAATCCGAATTCGTTTAGCAGCTCAAATAAATAAGCTTTTGGATTTTTTAAATTTTTGAATTCTGAAACCTTGAAAAACACATCATCCTCATCCAAAGAAACAATGGCTTTTTGTGCAATATTATCAACGCTTTCAGCAACAATATCTGCTGTGTCGTTGAGATGGTTTAGTGTATGCTGAAAACTTTCTAAGAGTTGTGGGTTGATGTCTTTTAAAATAGGCACCACTTCGTGCCGTAATTTATTTCTTAAATACTTTCGGGATGAATTGCTGCTATCTTCTCTCCATTCGATAGTATTTTCTTGAGTATAATTTTCAATTTCTTCACTTGAAAACGGTAGCATTGGTCTCACTATGTTTCCATTTAGAATGGGAATTCCTGTTAACCCATTCAATCCTGTGCCACGTGTAAAATTGATGAGAAAGGTTTCAAGATTATCATCTGCGTGATGAGCAGTTAATATATAATCAAACTTCAAGTTATGTGCTAATTCTTCAAACCAATTATAACGTAATTCCCGAGCTGCCATTTGTATGGATCTCTTGTAGTCATTGGCATAGGCTTGCGTATCAAAATTTTGGACAAATACTTCAACATCTAATTGTTCGGCTAAGTCTAAAACAAATTCTTCGTCTGCATCGCTTTCTTCACCTCGCAGATTAAAATTACAGTGGACAAGCGCAAAATTAAAATTACAGGATTTACATAAATGCGCCAATACCACACTGTCTATTCCACCAGAAATAGCTACAATGAGTTTACTTCCTTTAAGAAATGTAAGGTTATTGTCAATATGTGTTTTGAAATTTTGAAGCATGCCTCAAAGATACAATAATGAAATGCCAGTACAATTAGAATTTATATGGCAATGAACTTCGTTGAATAAATTGTTTTTAATTAACTTTAAGGAAACTTAAAATCAATCAGTTATGAGTACGTTCAAAGAAATTTCATCAAAATCTGCTCAAACCATTTTTGACAAAAAGGTACTTTCTGCAGTATGCCACTTGCACACTTATGTAAAACATAGGATCTATATTGCTGAATCTACTGGGATTTTGCCTAAAAATATGTATTCTTCAAACGGGATTATTGATGAGTGCATTATAAGACTTTACAGTAGTGGTTTTAATATTGAAGCGGAGCATATGGCTGTAAGAATTCAGCTTTTTAAGTTAATAGATCAATACATGAATAACCTATTCAAAAAAGAAGCCTTCCATAAAAATACAATTAGCACAGATTCCATTCTTAAAGATGAAATATCAAAGCTGGGAGAAGATTACACCATAGACGCTGATTTAGATTTAATATTGAATACTGAACTTAGCGACATTTCGTATCACCAAGATCAAAGTGAACATTTGTATCTCTATGCTGATAAAGAAATTTCAATTTTAAGAGCTTTTGAAATAGAAGATAAACCCATACCTCAGTCTCCAAAAATATTTGGACGATTCTACCAATGGTTGCCAATTAACATTTCTAACATAGTAGATTTATATATCATCGGTAATTTAGAGTTTGCTGATATTGCTAAAATAAAGAACATAAGTACAAACCGTGTTGAACTCATTTTTGACAGAGTAAAAAAGAGTTTTAGACGACACATAGAATAAGCTTAGCCCTCAAGAACCTCACGCATTGCATTAGCTTTAACTAAGCATTCTTCATATTCATTCTGAGGATTACTTTTTGCCGTAATTGCGCTTCCTACAGAATACGAAACATATTTTTTTGAAGCGTTATACAGAATACTGCGTATAATAACGTTAAAATCGAAATCGCCTTTTGGAGTAAAGTACCCAACAGAACCAGAGTACAAACCTCGTTTTGTTTCTTCGAGATTTTCAATAATTTTTAATGCTGAAATTTTTGGAGCTCCCGTCATACTTCCCATGGGAAATGTGGTTTTTAGAATTTCAACAGGTTGAATTCTTTCTGAAACTTTAGAAGAGATAGTGGAAATCATTTGGTGCACTTGCAAAAACGAATGGACTTTACATAACTCTTTAACCTTTACAGTTCCTTTTTTGGCAGTGTGCGATAAATCATTCCGCACCAAGTCTACAATCATTATGTTTTCACTACGTTCTTTTTGGTCTTTTGATAGTTTTTCGGCAAGTTGTAAATCTTCAATTTTATTTTCTGAACGCCTTGCAGTGCCTTTTATAGGTTGGGAAATGATGTTGTTTTCACTTTTTTTTATGTAGCGCTCTGGTGATGCTGAAATCAAGTATTTATCTTCTACTTTTAAAAATGTGGCAAAAGGTGGTTTTGAAATTTCATTTAACTTTTTGAATGTTTCCAATGGGTTAATCTCACTTTCTTCAGCATAAAATTCTTGACAAAAATTTGCTTCGTAAATATCACCTCTTTGTATGTGAGCCAACATTTGTTCTACTTTTTCAAAGTAATCATCTCTATGGATCCGTAATTTAATTTTAATTGTATCATTAGATTGATGAATTGTTGGGTTGTAGGATTGTTGGATTTCCTGCAAATCAGTATTTATCTCATCATCCACCATTTTGAGGTATTTAATCTCAACTTGATTGCCTTTAATTAGAAACAGTTTTTTGGGTTGAAAAAAATAGAGCTCAGGAAAATTTAAGCCATCAAAATTCTCAGATTTCAGTTTTTCTGTGGTGTTTTTTAAATCATAGGTAAGATATCCAAAAATCCAATCTTTAGTAACTGACTGGTATTCTGATAATCTTTCAAAAGCATCAAAATAATCCGTTTTTAAACTTGTAAATGCATCAACTGCTAAAATAGCGTCATAACTCGTGTAATTATCCTTATGGTTGTTTGAGTCTAGCCAAACAACATCTTTAAACCGTTGTGCCCAAAGCAGTAGATTTTGCTTAAAGTTATCGGGATTTTTTAATGTGTATTGGGTTGTTTTTCTCAATGCTAAAATATTGCCGCAATTTACCTAAATTAAAATTTTATATAAAATAAATACTCCATTTACAGCTAAGTGTTAATACTAAATTTGAAAACGTATCTTTGCCAAAATAAAACAGCAGCGTGACTTTCCAAGATTTAAATTTAAACACTCCATTATATAATGCCATTGAAGACTTAGGATTTGAAACTCCTACTCCAATACAAGCAGAAGCATTTAACGTCATTGCTTCTGGGAAAGATGTTGTTGGTATTGCCCAAACTGGTACAGGTAAGACGTTTGCTTACATGTTACCTATTTTAAGACATCTAAAATTCTCTAAACAAGAAAATCCAAGAGTACTGGTTTTGGTACCAACGCGTGAGCTTGTGGTACAAGTTGTAAGCGAAATTGAAAAAATGTCTAAATACATTAACAATCGGGTTTTAGGAGTGTATGGTGGTACAAATATTAATACCCAAAAACAAGCAGTTGCCCAAGGTTTAGACATTATTGTTGCAACTCCTGGACGTTTGTATGACTTGGCAGTAAGCCGTGTTTTACAATTAAAGTCAATTCAGAAATTAGTGATAGATGAAGTTGATGTGATGTTGGACTTAGGTTTTAGACATCAATTGATGAACATTTTTGATATTCTTCCTCCACGAAGACAGAACATTATGTTCTCTGCAACGATGACAAAAGATGTGGATGAGTTGATTACAGATTTTTTCATTAATCCTATGAAAATTTCAATAGCTGTTTCTGGTACACCTCTAGAGAATATAAAACAAGAGCGTTACGATGTGCCTAATTTCTATACTAAAGTAAATCTCTTGGAGCATTTGCTTCATGATAAAGATGAATTTTCTAAGGTACTTATTTTCGTCGCTTTTAAGAAAATGGCTGACCGACTGTTTGATAAACTAGAGGAACTTTTCCCTAATGAATCTTGCGTTATACATTCTAACAAAACCCAAAATTACAGATTACGAAGTATCGAGCAGTTTAGAGAAGGAGAACATCGCTTGCTTGTGGCCACAGACGTTATGGCAAGAGGTTTGGATATTGAAGGTGTTTCGCATGTAATAAATTTTGACACTCCAGATTACCCAGAAAACTACATGCACAGAATTGGAAGAACAGGACGAGCTGAAAAAGAAGGCCATTCAATTTTATTTTCTACAGGTGCTGAGCAAGAAGCTAGAGAACGTATAGAAGCGTTAATGCAAATGCCAATAACAATACAAGTTATGGCTGATGATGTTGAAATTTCAAAAGAACTTATTGAAGAGGAACGTCCACAAATAAAAGAACATTACAACCCTACAAAACAAAGAGAGGATGATGTGCCTGGACCAGCTTTTCATGAGAAAAAAGAAAAGAATCAAAAAGAAAATTTAGGTGGATCTTACCGACGGGAAATCGCCAAAAAGTACAAAAAGCCTAAAACAAGAGGTGATAAGAATTACAACAGACGAAATAAGAAAAAGTAAAAAAAGCGAACTTTTGAGGTTCGCTTTTTTTAATTCTACTCTTGTTCTTTTGATTTTAAGAACCAGCGTAATATTAAGATCCCAACTCTTGCTATAATAAAGGAAAACAAACCAAAAGTTGCTGTTAATAATGATACTTTGATTCCGCCTGCAAAAATAGCAGGATTAGGATCTCCCATAGCCTCTACTGAGTCAAATGCTGTTATAAGACCAATTACCGAACCTAAAAACCCTATTACTAATCCTAAAAGACTTGTATCTACAGTTAATCTTAGCATTTTTTCTGATTGAATTTTATTTTTACCTAAACTTACAAACCCTTTAATCAAGAGAAAAATTGAGAGCAAAAAACAGATTAAAATAAGTGACATAAAAAAGGGACCACCTTCGTTAAAGCGATCTACAAATTGGAGAGGGATGGCTAAAATTTTTAAAAATACTAATTCGTTCATGATTGATGATTTAAATTTCACATAACTCAAAATTATATAAATTCTTTGCTCTGAATTTTATTATGCGACGGATTACAGATTTAGTAAGCGATATAACGATATTGCTAAATCCATCGCTAAATCTGTCATTCGTCTATGAATTCCCAAGTCTACTTTAATTTATAGTATTATTGTATTGTAGAGGTATTAAATGCTAAAAAAGGGTTTCATATTAAATAAAATTGGCCAAGGGTTGCTCCATATCGTTTTTTGGTGCTGTGTGCTATTATTTTTTACGTATTTCTTTGGTGTGGGAAGTAATAATTTTAGAGATACTTTAATGTATTCTGTATTTTTAATGCCAATAACCATTGCACTAACTTACGTTTCCATTTATAAGTTAATTCCTGACTATTTAATCACCAAACGGTATTTTCATTTTGTGCTTTATAGTGTTTATACACTTATTATTTCGGCATATCTGGTAATGGTTTCTATGTTTTTCAGTCTTATTTATATTTCAAATTTTGAATATAAAGACATGAATCCTATAACCAGAAATATTCTATTTGTAATGACAGGAATATACCTCATAACTTTTGTGGTGAGTGCTTTTAAACTTATGAAATTAAACGTATTGGCTTCTAAAAAAAACAAAGCGCTAGAGACTAAAATTCTTAAAACCCAACTTAAGCTCAAAGAACAAGAACTGAATTATTTAAAAATGCAGATTCATCCGCATTTTTTATTCAATACATTAAATACCATGTACGGTTTTGCTTTAAAAAAAGCTGAAGAAACACCAGAAATGATTTTAAAGCTTTCTAATTTATTAGATTATTTACTCTATCAGGTTGATAAGCCGTTTGTTAGCTTGAAGGATGAAATTAACCATATTGAGGATTATATCTCCTTAGAAAAAATGCGATTTAATGAAACTTTGAATGTTACTTTTATAAAAAATATTACTTCAGAGCCTGTTGAAATTGCACCAATGTTATTTGTCCCTTTTGTTGAAAATAGCTTTAAACACGGTCTCATACACAATGGTATTTTAAACATTGAAATTACATTGCAAACAAACCCAGACTCTATTCTATTCAAAATAAAAAATAGTGCTTCCAATACACAAAATTATAGTGAAGGTATTGGGCTAGAGAACATACAAAAACGTTTAGAGTTAGTTTATCCAGAGCAATACGATTTAAAAATTGAATCAGATGAGAGTCAGTTTAAAGTAGCTCTTTTTATAAACTTAAAAACCCATCTAAATGGTAAATAACATCAATTGTATAATTGTTGATGATGAAGCCGTTGCCAGAGATATCATAGCTTCACATTTATCTAAAATTGATAAGATTACGGTTTTGGCACAATGCAAAAATGCTATTGAAGCTTTTAATTTTATTAGTAAAGCTAAAGTTGATTTAGTATTCTTAGATATTAATATGCCCGAAATATCCGGAATTACATTTGCTAAATCAATAAACAAATCCATTAAAATAATTTTCACTACAGCCTACAGAGATTATGCGGTTGAAGGCTTTGATCTGCATGCAGTAGATTACCTTCTTAAACCCATTTCTTTTGGTCGTTTGCTAGAATCTGTAAATCATTATTTTAAAATTTCAGAACAACAACACAAGGGTGAGACAACACATCAAAATAGTAATGACTTTATTTTTGTCCGTTCTGAGAGAAAAATGGTTAAAATAGATTTTGATGATATTATCTATATTGAAAGTCTAAGTGACTACATAAAAATTCATTTAAACAATAATTTAATAATCACTAGAGAAACCATCAGTGCCATTGAGGGCAAACTACCAAAAGATCAATTTATAAGGATTCACAGATCATATATCATTGCGGTTTTACAAATTGAATCTTTTACTAATGAGCAAGTTACAATAAACAACACATCCCTATCCATAAGCAGAAGTTATAAGGAAAATGTTTTAAAACAATTAGAAAATTATTAACTTTAGTCAATAAAAGTCCTAAAATCAACGTTATAGTAACAGTTGCTATTTGAAAAATTTCGCTTTATGAACGACTACCTACACAATGCTATTCCTAACTTAAAACCTTTTGATTACAGCAAGCATTTTGAATCTCACTTTATTGATCAAGATTGGGTTTTGGTGAATGGCATTTCAAAAAAGAAGTCTGTTTATACATTTAAAAAAGATAATATTCTCGAGATTTCACGAAAGGGAGAAACTATTAACACATCATGGAACATTAATATTGAAAATGTTTTCTCTATTGAAACGGAAGACGGCTTAATTACCGTGAAAGCTTATTTTAAGGATGATGATATTTTGGTTTTAAACCATCAAAACAAACGGGAATTTGCACTATACATCAATACAACCAATTACGAGGAAGACTTGAATTCTGTTGATGACATTCAAAATTTCTTAAAATATAAATACAAAAAAAAGTTTAGTAATATCGTACAAGACCATGAGTTTTATTATATCGCTAAATCTAAAGAGTTTGGACCATATAAGGTTGAAGAACTTTCGCGAAAAGTAAAAAATGAAGAAATAAGTGCTTACAGCTTTGTTAGAGATGTTAACGAAAATGATTACAGCAAAAGGTTAAGAATTTTTGATTTAATGCAAGAATTATAATTCCTGTCTCTTATAC
>OJDK01000219.1_pt1 | contig 32790 bp, 27 predicted proteins | sample 1592791 | NCBI WGS metagenome assembly OJDK01 (sample SAMN05416878, study PRJEB24817) | seawater metagenome | isolation source: Sea water | place: Canada:Atlantic | collected 2013-11
AAGAGACAGATATTGAAGAGTATTGATTTCTATATCTTTTTTTAAAATACTATTGGCTTTTGTCATTACTTTGTGATGGTCTATATTCAAATTCTCAATGAAGGCTATTTGTCCCTCAAAAGGAAGCCTTAAATTGGTGTGATTTCTATTTGCTACTTTTCTAATGTCACCTATATAAGCTTTTGTGTCCGATAAAATTCTGATTCGTTTACATTCTATTGCAAAATAGACCTGATTATTTTTGGACATCCATTCGCTTTGAAGTCCTAATCTATCCACGTATATATCAATTTTATCGGGTTTCTGTTTAGAATCAACAAGGTCTATATATCTTTCTTGGGTTTCAGCAGCAAAATGAATATCTTCTAATTTTGAGATTTTATCTTTTAATAGGTGTTTTTTAACGTTGAGATAATTATCTACTAAATCAAATTTCAAATAGTCCTCAAATGATAATGTACTATTCTCTTTGACTGCATTAATAGAGTATGGATTTTTTGTTTTTTCCTTTAGACAAATCCCGTAACATTCGCATACGTAAGAAATTATTTGCTGTATTCTTTTATTAGTTATAGAAAAAGTATTTTTCCTATGTTGTATGAATTGGGATGCATCAGAAATCATTAACTTCATTACTTAAGTCATTAAACTCTGCTTGCTCAATAGTGTTTCTAAATTCTGCTACGTCATACCAAGCGATGGCGCGATGCCAACATTTATACTCATTTGGTTTAATTATATAAAATGAATTATTTTCAAATCCCTTAATGTCCTTTTGTAGATACAAGTTTTTTAGAGGATCACGCGTATTTGTAATTTGAGATATACTTAAATTGTCTGCCAACCTTTGCAATACTTCTTTTTCATCAAATTTATCTTTTGGGTATATAATTTTTTCTTCCGGTTCTACATTTAAAAGAACAAAGTTCATTGCAATGAAATAATCTAAAATGTAAATCTCTATTTGAATAAATTCATCCTCGTAAAGGTTCCCAATTTCATTTAGGTAAACTTCTGCATATTTTTGTAGAACGAAATCTTGGTTTCTGTAATGATTAAAATTAAAGTGAGTGAAATCCGTAACCAAATCTTGCTTGCTTTCTTGGAATTGGTATCTCGAGACATTAAGGGCATAATCTATTAAATCTTTTTCATAGTCTTTAATTTCGTAAATTTCAGCAATTAACCCATTTATTTTTAAGAAAATCTTGTCATCAAATTCAGGCTCTCCTAGATTAAAATCTGAATAATGCTTTCGGAAAGAATTCAAAAATTCATCTACCAATTTAATAAGTTCCTCATTCAATGAATTATCTGGCTTATTAAAAGGAATGTTCAAAAATTCGTCTACAAATCGAATAGCGGGCCTTGTACCAACACCCCAAGCGCTCGCAATTAAAAACATATAATAAGTAGCCATTTCTGAAATCAATAAACCATAAATAGGCTTGATTATATTTTTATTAAATGAAGAGATTGCAAAAGTACCCTTTCTAAATACCGAGTCCGATTCGCAATAAGAAATGACTGGTTTATTCCAATTCTTACTCTGCTCCTTTAATAGAATTTTACTCCCTTTAAAAATCTCTATTTTTCTCCCTCTTGAGAGTTTGACATCTGCTTCTCCTAAAGTTTTGGCCTTATTTACCTGTGTATAGTATTCATTTATTTCACTATTTTCAACTATTGGCAGTCCAATTAAGTTTGGATATGGTTTTGCATCCAGCCCCCTTTCTATACCAGCTCCTTTGAAAGTAGTTTTCTCATCTATTAAATCTAATATTTTTAATGTATTTTGCGACTCTAACCTTTTTATAAATCCAAAATCTAAAATATTTCCATATAATGCGACTTTAAACATCCAATCATTTTCAACAAAATGTTTTTGAGCAATTTTCTTGTTGTCGTATTTTTCAATGACCAACATTTTAAAATACTTTAAAAATGAGTTCACCTTTATACTCAAATGTTCGACAGAATTTTCGAGATGATTTTCACTTTTCGCTTGGCGATAAAAGACTATCGAAGTTGGGCTCTCTTGCTGCTCGAAAAGAGATTGTTTGACAGCTGATAAATCTAAAAACTTATTTAAGCAGAAGGAAGTTAAAAATTTATGCTTAAATTCTCTGGTTGTAGTTGAAACATTATAAAAAACGGTGCTGGTTACTATTAAGGCTGTAACAGTATCAACTTGCATAAAATCATTCGAACGCAATAAAAAGGATTGTGCAATTTCTAATTTGCCCTTAATTTTTTTGCTATAAGTATTACTGGAATTGACCCATTCTAGGTGTTTATACGATTTATCTTTTTTCCAAGGCGGATTTCCTAAAATAAAATTAGGTTTTTGTCCTATAACAATCTCGTTGAATTTGTGGTCAAGATCAAAAAAATCTGCTTCAAATAAATTTTCTCCTAAGAAATTCGGGAAAGGATATTTTTCTATATCCTTTGGATTTTGGTAATCTAAGAGAGCGATATATATTGAAAAGCAAGTTACTTTTAAAGCCTCCGGATTAATATCAATACCAAAAAGATTGTTTTTAGCTATATTCCTGATAGATGTACTGAAATCCTTATTGTTCTCTTTGCCATTTAAGTTAATTTCTTTTTCAATCATCTTTCTTAAAGACTGGACTAAAAATATTCCAGAACCCACCGCAACCTCAAAAATCTTGCAGGAAGATGTATGACTGTTTTCTAAATACTTATCTATGGTATCATTTAAAATATATTCCACCAAAAAAGGAGGTGTATATACCGCAGCATCTAACTTTCTTTTTTCCTCATCAATTAATGACTCATAAATACCAGAAATTACTTCTACAGGAATAATTGAAAAGTCAAATATGTGAAAATAATATCCATCAAACAAGGTTCCTTGTTCTTGGACTTCTCCTTTAAAAACATCTGCTAGAAATTGAGATTGGCTTGAGGTTAATTTTATATCGACTTCTTTAAATAGAACCCCATTGAAATTTTTATTTAACTTAATAAACAAGCTGTCCAATTTGGCAGGATCCTGAATTATTTTACTAAAGCTAAATCTTTTCTCATCAATGCTATTTCCTGTGATTTCATCATCGTCAATTTTAACCCCTCTATCAATCAAATAACGAATAAAAATTAATCGGAGGATTAAGGAATTTGCTTCGTTTTCAGTAAGTCCATCAGGCTTACTTATTAAAATTTGTCTAACAGAGCTTATATTTTGAAACAATCGATCATTTACCCGTTTCCGAAAATTATTTTTCTTTGTATTTTCGAAATATTCATATTGCAACCATTTCCAAGTAAGTCCGCTTTGTAAATTCCAAAAAGAAAATTTTGATTGTCTTTCCTCTGCATTTAAGGGAATTTCTTCCAGAGTTCTCTCTTTTTTATGGTAATTAAGAGCATTGTAAACTTTTACATCTTGATTTTTAACAATAAAAATCACAGGCGAATTGTCAAACGACCATACTTGTTTATGAATTTCTAATTCACGAGTTGACAGATGATTTTCATCAAGATAAAAAAAAAGCAATAAGGGTTGCTGATTAAAAACGTAATAAGCATCAGGATTAATTATTTCTAATTTCTGCTTAACTTCAGGGGCAAATCCATCATAGGAAATACCATCTGCTCTATCCATAAAATAGACAGCTCGGTGCTCAATTAGCCCTAATTGATTTAATATGTTATTTAATGGCTCGATTAGAAATCAAAAATTTATTTACACAAAAATAGAAGTTTTAATAGACCATCCATAAGATAAATTGTATTTGTTTTGTCAAGCGGAACAGAATGATGTTTTATTTAAGCCACATAAATTCCGAAAATAGTCTGTTTATCTTAAAAAGGCCCTTTATCCCTCGGTCCATTATGGGTTACCTTCCATTGGCCATCTTTTTGAACCAGTTTAAAAACACCCGGTTTTGGGTCATAAGCTGTTGAATATTTTACCCAAGCCACCACGCCATCCATAGCCTCATCCACCACTTTAAAATTAGCTTCTGAATCTTTATCTTCAGTAAACATTGCTTGAATGCTTGAAAGGTTTGCATAGCCTTCCGAAGTGGTAAATTTTTTCAAGGTAGCTTCATCACCGTGATAAAAACTTTCGGCAACAACTTTAGCGGTTTCAGAAGGGGAAAGGTTCTTTTTTTCTGAACACGAGAAGAACAACAATATGAGCGAGCAAATGACTAAATTTTTCATAACGTTACTAATTTGGGTTATTGATATAACTATGTGATATTTTCAGTTCAATATTACGTTCGCCATCTTTTTCGTGCAGTTCAAAAATTGCTCTGCGGTCATTGGATAGCGAAAACTTCGGCAAGACATAAACAAACCGAACCGTTTCGTTTTCTGTGATTTTAGAAGGCATATTATGTTTGAAAATCGGTTCTTGATACAGTCGTTGTAACGATTTCTTTTTCCCCTTCTGTCTTGTTTCAACAGAGAGTTTTAAGAAATTCAAATCATAATCCAACGTAGAATTATTCTTAATCTGGATGACAAAGTAAAGTTCTTCCGTATCAAAAACAATGTTCTCAACGCTCAAAACTATACCTTCGGTTCTCTTTTTAATCCTACCTACACGCTGCTTTCTCTCAAGAAGATAGGAACTGAATTTCTGGTAATAATAATCCCTGTTATCAACATTGCTTTCAGCAGTAACAACAGAAATAGAATCATTCAATATTGGTCTTTCATTCCCGATACTACTTGACTTCGGAATAAAATAATTGAATTTTAATAGCTGCGCTTTATACCTTACAATATACGAAAAAATTGAACCATCTCTATTGACTATCAGAAGATTGCTTTCTTTCCCAGGCTTTGCTTGAAGAAGCCCGAAATACTGTTCTTTTTCACGGTTGTAGGTAAATACAAAATTATCTGAACCGGTTATGCCTTGCCGTATGGGTTCTGGAAAGAATAACGCAACGTTTTTGGTATCGTTGGCATAAATGGTGTCGAGAACTTTGGTTGTTTGCGCTTTCGCGAAAGTGGAAATACATATGACTGCTATTATTATGACTGAATTTTTCATAAGAGTGCGTTTTTAAATACCCATTATAGGCTTTATAATTTTGGTTTTAAAATGAGTTTGTAATTGTTCAATACCGTAACTTTTACATTTCGGTTGCTACGCCTAAGCACCTTTGTAACACCACCCACCTGCGGAACGGTAGGTATGTTGATGTCGCCAATAATATCGTCCAAGACTTCGGTGGTGGCTTCTGCCCGAAAATTGTTCTGTACGTAGATGCCTTCGCTACCATCTGACAAATCAAAGGCTTTGAGTTTGGTAGGATGGTGCTTTATGTTTTCAATTTCAATGAGTGCACGATTGGGCTGAAAGCTTATAAAACCGAAAATAGGTGTATTCTTAGGCATTTTTTTGCCATTAATCGTAGCAGCTTTAGTAAGGCGCATTCGTAATCTGGTATTCGCTTTTACTATCTGGTCGCCATCTACTACCACGTAAATTGTTTCATCGGTATTACCAATTATTGAAACCTCGTTCGGTTTTGGTGCAGCGGCAAAGAACAACTGATGTTCCAAGCCCAATTCTTTGGCTTCAATTCTTTGTTCCCGCTTCACTTCAGCAGAATCAATTTTTGATGCCACTTTGCGAACAGTTCTTTTCTGTCCCAAATTCTGGTATCGCTTTTCTGAATACTGAATCTTGCCAGCTTCGTAAATGCTATCTACGATACGTTCTTTTTCGCGTTCCGGAAGGTCTGGGTCGTAAAATCCCAAGGAATCAATCAGCTTTTCATCATAGATGCTGGGCGCATTGTTTTCACGTACTTTTTTCAAGTCGTTAATCGCATCCAATTTAGAATCGTACTCTTTTTGGTCTTCTTCCAAATCAGGTATCAAGGTCTGTTTAAGGTTTTCAGTTTCACTTTCATCATCGCCCATAACCATTACGGAATAGGAAATCAGGAATATGAAAATCACGGCCAAAACCGCTGCAAATACTATTTTATTCTTTTCAACTTTCATCGTTTAGTTTTTTTAAAGTGTTCTCGAAGTAATTGGTAATCAATAATCCGTGCGGATTGTTTGGAAAATTTCGGTCAACCATAATCAGGTTTCCGGTAGAAACCAATTCATAAGTGTCGATGATTGAACCTCTATTGATTTCAAAAATGGTCGTCGTTGTAAAACTGTACGAGCCATTATTTTCATTTATCCGTGAATCGATACTCAGTACTTTTTGAACCAATGAATACTGAAGCAATCGGTTATAAACACCATCGGCTTTTTTCTGGCGGTAGAGATTATCCACAGAACTATTACCTAACCAAAGTGCCTTTTCCAAGTTGCGTTCATAATTACTGGCATCGATATTATAGAAGTAGTTGTGGAACAGATCCAAATGTGCCAGAGCTTCAACTCTAAAATTCTCTTTTTGAGTCACGAGCTTCAGCGGAATAATGCTGCCATCGGTATTAATGGCAAATGCACTATTGAGCGCTTTTTGATTGGTGTTGAATACCATCCAAACTGAAAATGTGCTGGACAGCAACGCACACACAACAACTGCCAAAACGATAAACCGATTCATTTTTAGGACGTTATATATATTCTTGTATGGTGTTTTCATATTTTATTTGGTTTAGGAAGTAAACAATCTGAGTGTAAAAGACGTGGCACGTTTATACAGTTTGAATTTTAGGAAAACAATAAAACCAACCGACCCAAGCTGAACCACAGGTGCAAAAAAGCCTTGGCCTGTATCGGTTCCAAACAAATTGACCCAAAAATTGGTGTTGATTTCAGTATAGAGTGCATTCACAAAGACGTTTACTAAAAAGAAGGCAGGTACTAACATATATACTGCCGCATAGAGCTTGAAGAATGTATAAGCTAACGAACGGAACTTTTCAAAGACTGCAAGGCTAATGACCAAGGGAAAAAAAGTTTGCATTATTCCGAGTAGAAAAAAGCGTTCTGCCAAAAACAATGGGTAAATGAACAAATCCAATATCCAGAGGAACAAGCTAATGATGAATGCAAATATTTTGAATCCGTAAAGCGGTGTGACCAAGGCTTCATACAATAATGTCATAGCAGCTTGTGCAACCTCTATTATGCTAACGTCCTCTTCAATGGGAATATCCTGCATTTGTAAAGGCAATAATGCCGGTGCTGTTCCTCGATATTGTCCTTCAATAGCTACTAATATTCCATCGAAAAAGCCTAATACCTGTGTTGAGAATATGACCAAAATGGCAATGGCGAAATTCTTTGCCAGTTCGCCAGGACTCAATCCCCAAGTATAACCGTCCTTATCTGCAATGCCTTCATTGTATTTTTTAAGGATGTTGACCAAAAAGAACAGGACAGCGAGCGTTTTCATTCCCGCAATAGTGTATTGCGAAAAGTCGCTGGCCTGTATGGTCTGGAAAACGGTATCTATATATTCCAGCCCGATTCCTAAGAGAATGGTCGCCGTCATTTTTAGTATTCAGTTTCTCGGTTATTGACTTTATCCTGCATTTTTCTGAACGAAATAATGTCACGATAGCGTTTGGTTTTTGTAGTGATGTTGGAAATCATTTGCTTAGATTCCATCTCTTTAGCCTTTAGAATTTCAGCACGTTCGGCATCGCTCATTTTTAGGTAATCGCTGGATAGAACTTCATCGATAAAATCCACCGTGTCCAATGAGTTTTGAACTATGGCATCGAATGATTGGACAACCCTTGAAACTTCATCGGGTTTTATATAGGGCGAGTTAAGAATGTCCTGTACATCGTTTTGCATTACGTTGATAAGGTGCTGATTGTTTTGTCCAATTTCCTCAACTGCTCTCAGTTGTTCGACAACGCTTGACACTTTTTCTATAGCCTCTTTTGCATCTTTCAGGAATTTTACAGACTTAATCATTTGAGCCGTTTGCTTGCCAGATTCTATCAGTTGTTTTACCAAGCTGATAAAATTGGTATTGTCATAAGTGGGCATTCCCTGTGCATTGGCATTGTCTGACATAAACAAGGTCAGGGCTACCGTCATTACTAAAATTTTGATTTTTGTCTTCATAATATTATGTTTTAGATGTGAATTGAATTATTGCTTTTTGCATATCGTGATGCTCGTTGTAGAGCTTCATTATTTCTTCGTTTTCTTGTCCATCAGTCAAGTAGGCGGCATAGACTTCCTTCGGAACTTCGAGCCGGAAGATGTTACTTTCCCTACCTATCTTGATAAACATTTCGGTGTACTTGCGTGGTCCTGAAAGATTGTTCTTGATGGATTTTAATTGGTTAAGGTCGTGGCTGGATAGGTTGAGCCTTTTGACCAATTCGTCATAGCCTTTTTCATTGTTAAGGCTATAAATGACTTGCGTGTTTTCGAGAATACTTGCTGAAGTCGAATTGTTCGGAAGCTGATTTATGGATTGCAGAATAATCCCAATTGCACCATTTTGTTTACGGATGGCTTGATAGTAAAATTCCACGCTTTCGAGTACGTTTTCAAACTTCAATTGTTTAGCAAACTCGTCGAACAGTATGATGCCTTTTTCAGCTTTGTTTTTCCAAATAGTTCTTTGGATGGCAGACTTGATTAGCTTGAGCATCACAGACAGGATTTCCTTATTGTCCTTGACTTCATCCAGCTCAAAAACAATCAATCGTTTATCCTCGATTTTATAGGTCTGGTCTTCGCTTACTTCAAAAAGGAAGCTATATAGACCATCGCCGACATATTCGGACATTACGTGCAAGAAGCTTGTAGTATTGAAGTAGTCGGGATGGATTTTTAAGGTGTCCAGAAGGTCTTTCTGATTCCTTTCTATAAAACTGTAAAAACCATCCAACGAGTGATTTTCTGAAGTGCTATCGTAATAATGGCGCAGTATCTTTTTAACCGATACCGATTGTGCTTTCGTCACTTTTAAATCTGAAGCAAATAACTCAAACAAAAAAACGGATAGGTCTTCCAGTCGCTCAGGTGTCAGGTCATTAGTATCACTAATGTAAAATGGATTAATTCCCAAGTTCTTCCCGCTTTCATAGCGAAGCACGGTATATTTTTCAGGGTAGAGTTTGGCAAACTTGGTATATGAACCACCCAAGTCAATGATAACTAAGCGAACACCACTTTCAAAATACTGGCGCAGAATGTTATTGGCCAAAAAGGATTTTCCCTCGCCTGTTGGCGCAAAAATGGCAAAGTTTCTTGCCTTTATCCGTTTCTTCTTTTCATCCCAAACATCTTTCAGAACAGGAATGTTATGCTCACGGTCATTAAAGATGATTCCGGTGTTATCGCTTTTGTAATTGGTGTTATTGATGAACAGGCAAAGCGCGTGTTTTAAATCGGTTACGTATAAATCATTGTTTGAGAAGTTAGAAGAGAAACAGCAGTAACTATTAAGGATGTAATTCTTGCGTTCTTCGCCTCTGGGATAGTATGGTATGATATCCAATTCCTTAAATTCTGTCTTTATTTTTGAAGTTATTTTGTCGAGCTCTTTGGCTTCTTTTGCCCAATAGACAATATTGAGATGTCCACGAATGATTCGTGCATTGTCATCGGCATTGATTTGGTCAAGAATATGCTGAATTTTCCCTAAAACCACTTTATTCTGTGAACCGAAGTTGGAACTCTTATTGAGTTCCTCAATCTTCTTATCGAGCAGTTTACGCCATTTCTGTTTGTCATCCAGATAAAGGAGTTGATTGACAATATGGTTCTCGTTAAGCGTAAGCCCTAAGCCATCAATAAACCCTTGATGAAACACAAAATCGTCAGAAGTGAATTTCTCATTGGTCTTGCTACTCTGCACACTTTCGCCAAAGCACAGTTCGCTGTTGATGGCAAGGGCATCAAAATGGTTTTCGCCAATATTGACACTTTTTTTGTCCAATAGAATATCGGTATCGTAGCCTTCATTAAAGCCATTGAAATAACTGTTTGTTAATCGCTGAATTTCTTCCGCTTTAAGCGAAACAAAATCCATCTTTCGGCTATTATTGATAAAGGAAACTGAATCACTAACTGAGTTGGCGAAACTCTTGATATTATCATCCAGTTCCTGTACGATTCCCTTTGAAACTTTTCTGAAAGGGTTGACGTATTTCGGATTGTTGAGCGCCTTATTTTTAGTCAAGATGAAAAACAAATAGCAGCTGTGCTCGATATAACCACGACCTTTAAAATGCTCGTGGGTCGCTTTTTCTAAAAATGTAGAATTGGGAAGTTGTTCTGAAGTATAGGATTTCTTGAGGTAGATATCCTGTTTGTGAACCACGGTTCCGACAGGCAAAGATTTTAAAGCCTGAAACCAAGCACCGTGCATATCTTCAAAATCCTTTTCAGACAACGAGTATATTTCCGGCAGATTTCCTTTGTAGCACAAAATAACATTGCCATTATTGGCAAATACGATATTGTCCTGAATATCTACGATGGGTTGATATGCCGAAAGGTTAATCTTGTTCATAATCGAAGCCAGAATTTCTTTTGTTACTAATGATTTTTGGAAAAGCCTTAGCCATTTGGAATAGTTGTGGATTGTGGGCTATTCTCGTCAGCGCCACATAAAGGGAAGCGTTGAAAACCAACACACCTATGATTATCCCAAAGCTGAAAGAGAAGATGATGATGAGCAACGAAGCCAAAATAGAAACCATCATCAAAGCAAACAGGGAAATGGGCAGCCCAAAAATGACCGCCCTTTTCCTGATGTTTTTATAGACCTCGAAACGTTTCATTTATACAACGATTCCTATTAGGTAAGTAAAGATTCCGACTACTGCACCTGCAATCAATACAAATACTAAAACTCGGGTAATCCCCTTTTTTAAATCTGCATTTTCCCCAAAAAAATGTCCTGCGTTAAACAGGAAACCTACAAGGAAGATTACACCGAGAAGTATTGGAAAAATAGTTCGGATAGTGTCGCCTACATCGTTAACTGAATCTTCAATGCCACCAATTTGAGCAAAAAGCGAAGTGGATAAGAGCGAAAGAATGGATGCGAAATAGTGTGATTTTTTCATAACGGAACAGTTTAAATTTTTGGTTCATTTTCGTTATTGGAAATTTACATATATTTGATTTTAAATAACTGAAAATCAAATAATTGTGAATAAAATATTATTTGATATTGTTTGAATTCCGTTGCTATTATTTGGCATCAAATCCAATGGATTTTTGAAGGGAAGTTGTTGATAACCCGAAAATTGAAAATGAAAAATCTGCTCAAAAACGTCAGTTTTGTGATTTTGGTTCTAAAAATGTGCTTCATTTTTGGACAAGAATCGACTGCTCAAAAACGAATAATAATTGACGTTGGACACGGCGGAAAAGATGCTGGTGCAATTGGTATAAATGACATTCAAGAAAAAGATGTGGTTTTATCGATTGCAAATGAGATTTTAAAGTTAAATGACGACTTGGAAAAACCACTCGATATTTATTTGACCAGGTATAAAGACACTTTAATATCATTATCGGACAGGACTAAACTGACCAAAGCCTTAAATGCTGATTTGTTTGTGTCTTTGCATTGCAATCATTCCGATAATCCGGATGCAAGAGGTATTGAAGTTTACGCTTCAAGAAAACAAGAAAAATTCTCAAAAGCATCGGTTTTTATGGGCTATCAAATTGAAAGTGCACTTTGTGAAGCAATAGGCTATGATAGCAGAGGTGTGAAGTTTGCGAACTTTCAGGTGCTAAGGGAAACAGCAGATTATTGTACTGCCATATTAATAGAATTGGGCTTTTTATCCAATTGGGATGAAGAAAGCTATATCTCAGACAACCACAATATTGAGCGTATCGCACTATCGATATTATTATCCATTCAAAAATCAATAGAATTATGAAAGATATTTTTTTAGAGTTAACGAAGAGCTTGAAGGACATTGTTTTACAATGTGTTTCAGAAGTTATTTTACTGTACAAATCCTTTAGAAGTTAGATTACCTAAGTTTATTATCTACACATTATAAAAAACAATTTATTCAATAGTGTATTTAAGTATTTGCTTAAATAATATAATAATGATATATTTGTGGCCACTTTAAATCAAAAAAGATGAGCTTGGAAATAACCTGTACACGGAACGAAGCAGACAAGAAGCAAATATCGAGATGTAAGGAAACCATAGAGAATTCTTCAGGTAGCTTAGAAGCAATAAGCAAAATTTTGTCTCTTGCGGGAAGCGAGGTACGACTGAAAATTCTATTTCTATTGAACATAGAGAATGAACTGTGTCCTTGCGATATTGCTGACATTCTTGAAATGAGTGTTCCTGCCGTATCCCAACATATCCGTAAAATGAAGGATGCGGGAATTATTACATCGAGACGTGAAGGGCAAACATTGTATTATTCGCTGGTAAAGAGTGAGGACAATGTTTTGAATGGAATTTTCAATTCAATTTCAGCAAGAAAGAAAACAGCTTAGAAAGTTTACATTATGGCACCGAATAAAACTTCAAATACCGCGGCCTATACCGGCATTTTTACCGCAGTTGCAGCATCAATATGTTGTATAACCCCTGTCTTGGCACTAATTGCCGGAACAAGTGGAATCGCATCGACATTTTCTTGGATTGAACCATTTAGACCCTATCTTATTGGACTGACCATTATTATATTGGTCTTTGCCTGGTATCAGAAACTGCGGCCGAAAACACAGGAAGAAATAGATTGCGCCTGTGAGGATGATGCGAAATCATCGTTTTGGCAATCCAAACGGTTCTTATTGATAGTAACGCTATTCGCCGCATTGATGCTGGCCTTCCCGTACTATTCCAACCTATTTTATGCACAGCCCACCAAGGATATCGTCTATGTCTCTCAATCCAATATCAAAAAGCAGACTTTTGAAGTCGCTGGAATGACCTGTGCAGGTTGTGAGGCACACGTAGAAAATGAAGTCAATAAATTGGACGGAATTATTTCGGTCAAAGCCAGCTACGAAAATGCCAACACCATAGTGGAATTCGACAAGACCAAAACCGATTTGACCGCAATCCGAAAAGCTATAGAAAGTACCGGCTATAAAGTTGTCGAGAAAACCACTAAAGAAAATAAGTAGATGAAAAAATATGATGTTTTCATTATTGGTTCGGGTATGTCCGGTATGACAATCGCAAATAAATGCGCTTCAAAAGGTCTTTCGGTGGGCATTACTGATGAACTACCTTATGGTGGCACCTGCGCCCTACGAGGCTGTGACCCAAAAAAAGTGATTATCGGTGCCACCGAAGTACGCGACTTCGCCAAAAGACTTAAAGGGAAAGACATTGATACCATTCCGAATATCAACTGGAAGGATATAATGGCGTTCAAACAGACCTTTGTCGATGAAATGCCGAGGAAAATAGAAAAGGGGTATAAGAAGAACGGCATCGATACCTTTCACAGTTCCGCTACGTTTATAAATGAAAATACCTTAAGTGTAGGTAACGAGACCATTCAAGTTGATAAAGTTGTAATTGCGTCAGGTTCAAAACCAAAAGTTTTAGATTTTGAAGGCGGACAGCTTGCGAAAACGAGTACGGATTTTCTAAACCTTAAGGAATTACCCCAATCCCTGCTTTTCATCGGTGGTGGATATATCGCCTTTGAATTCGCTCATATTGCCGCACGTTCCGGTGCCGAGGTAACAATAGTACATCGAGGCAAACGTCCATTGGAAAACTTTGACAAGGATATTGTAAAACATTTGGTTGATGCCACACGTAATTTAGGTGTCAAGCTCGTTCTTGAAACCGAAGTTTCTAAAATTGAATGTAAAGATGGTAACTACATAACCACAGGAATTTCAAACGGAAAGGAAACTAACTTCAAATCGGCAGAAGTATTTAATTCTGCTGGTCGTCCCCCAGCCATTTTTGATTTAGAATTGAAAAAAGCAGGTATATCCTTCTCAAAAAAGGGGATAGAGGTCAACGAATACCTTCAGAGCACATCGAACGCGAACATATATGCAGCTGGCGATGCAGCGGACTCAAGAGGATTGCCCCTAACACCCGTAGCTGTTTTGGAAGGACACGTCGTAGCTTCAAATATCATTAAAGGAAATAAGAAAAAAGTCAGTTATCCCCCAATGCCTTCCGTAGTTTTCACTTTGCCCACTATGGCAACCGTTGGCCTATTGGAAGATGATGCCAAAGAAAAAGGATATGATATCAATGTCAATTTTGAAAAAGTGGATAATTGGTTCAATGCGAGACGCCTGAATGTGGATGAATATGCTTATAAAACAATCATCGATAAAAATAATAATACCATTTTGGGTGCGCATCTGATCGGACCTCATTGTGAGGAAACCATCAATCTTTTCGCAATGGCGATAAAGACTAAGATGACCATAAGCGATTTGCGAACAATGATATTTTCATATCCTACAATGGCATCTGACCTAACCTATATGCTCTAACTATTATTTATGGAAACTACAATATTAAAATCTACGATCACCTGCCCTGAATGCGGCCACAAAACAGAAGAAGAAATGCCGACGAACGCTTGTCAATTCTTTTACGAATGCGAGAATTGCAAAGAAGTATTAAGACCAAACGAGGGAGATTGTTGTGTATTCTGTTCTTACGGTACTGTGGCCTGCCCACCAATTCAAGAAAATAAAAGATGTAATAATTCAAGTTGTTGCTAAACATTATAATGGACAAATTATGAATATGGAACAGCACAAATTACCCACTGATTTAATCTTGGATATAAAAACAAGATTAAAAACTTTGAGTGGTCAATTAAGCGGCATTGTTAAAATGCTTGATGAAGGAAAGGACCCCGAACAAATAAACATACAGTTCAAATCCATCGATAAGGGGATTCAAAAAGCACATTACTTACTGCTGGATGAAGTCTATCGAAAAGCGCTTGCTATTGGAATTGTAAAGGCCGTGGACTCTTGCCCAGGAAATTGTGGCAATGAAGATAAAATTGAATATTTAAAAAGTGAATTCCCTAACTTGGAATTATCTGATTTGACCAATCGCTTAAAAGAAATCCAAATCATTGAAACCAGATTAAAAAACTACAACGAAAAAAATGTCTAAAAAATTTTGGTGACCCCCTACCTCACGTTCTCATCTTTGTTCCATTATTAATTTAAACTTTAAATAAGATGAAACGACAAATCGAGATTTTTACAGCAGGTTGCCCAGTATGCGAGCCTGTGGTGCAATTAGTAAAAGAGACAGCAGGAAAGGACTGCGAAATCACATTTCATAATCTGTCTGAGCAATGCGAAAGTAAAATATGTGTTTCAAAAATGAAGGAATATGGGGTTACAAGAGTTCCTGCCATTGCTGTTAACGGAAGACTGCTGAATTGCTGCACCAAAATCGAAATCACAAAAGATGATTTGGTAAAGGCTGGAATAGGAAGTTGTTAGGTATGGCAATTACTAAATGGAACAAAAAAGCATCTATGGGGACTGCTGTATTTTTAGCAGTTTCCCTTAAACTATGCTGCTGGGGTCCTTTGCTACTTACAAGTGTAGCTGGTATTAGTGGAAGTTCTGTCTATTTTTCTTGGCTTATTGCCTTGAAACCTTATCTGTTGGTTATAGCATTTTTGTCATTGGGACTGGCCTTTTATCAGGTTTATAAAAAAAAGAAGGTGGACGATTGTGGTAACTGTGATATGGCTAAGCCATCATTTTTTAAGTCGAAATTATATTTGTGGTTGGTTACAGTGTTTGTTGTTGTAATGACATTGGTTTCTTATTATCCACAAGTATTTCATTCAACGGAGAAAGTAGGAATTGTTGCATCAAACAATACCGATATTCAAACTGTAAAGTTGAATATTGAAGGGATGGTATGCTCGGGTTGTGAAGAAAACATCAACCATTCGGTAATCAAAATTGACGGGGTTGCAAATGTATCTACGTCTTTTGAAGAAGGGACTTCAATTATAGAATTTGATACCACTAAAACGAATATCGATGAGATAAAAAAGGTCATCCAATCAAAAGGGTATTTGATTACAAATACTAAAGACCGATAGACACGTCCCCATTATGATTATAAGAGACATAAATTATTCCAATTGGGTAGTAATAATTCGTGAAGAGTAAATTCTACAAATCATTCAGCATATAACGTAACACATTACAGTCTTTTAATCCTGAAATTTGTAACATACAAATAAGAACGGATTTATGGAGACAATCAACATATTTGAAACCAAAGAAAAGAATACTAAAAAAGGAATAAAGGAATCATTCCCTGTTACAGGAATGACTTGTGCCTCTTGTGCAGCGAGTGTTGAATCTGTATTAAAACACACAGAAGGTGTGTTTGATGCAAGTGTTAATTTTGCCAATAGTTCCGTTCTTGTGGAATATGACAAGGAGTTGAGTCCAAATCAACTTCAAAACGCGCTTCGTGAGGTCGGTTACGATATTATAATTGATGCCGCAGACCCTTCGGAAGTACAGCAAGAACTTCAGCAAAAGCATTATCAGGACATAAAAAACCGAACCATCTGGTCGGCGATACTTACGCTACCCATTTTTGTGTTGGGAATGTTCTATATGCAATGGGAACCAGGCAAATGGATTTCATTGGTATTGGCCTTTCCAATTCTTTTTTGGTTTGGGCGCAGTTTTTTCATCAATGCCTTCAAGCAGGCCAAACACGGTAAAGCAAATATGGATACCTTGGTGGCGTTGAGTACCGGAATCGCCTTCCTCTTTAGTGTATTCAATACCTTTTTTCCTGAATTTTGGTTAAGTCGTGGCATCGAGCCTCACGTATATTACGAAGCGGCTACCGTGATTATCACCTTTATTTCCTTGGGGAAACTATTGGAAGAAAAGGCAAAATCAAATACATCTTCAGCCATTAAAAAACTAATGGGGCTTCAGCCTAAAACCCTTAAAATTATTGAGAATGGGGAAGAGAGGGAAATCCCTATTTCATCCGTACAGGTGGGTCAGACCATTTTGGTGCGTCCCGGAGAAAAGATTCCGGTGGATGGCGAAGTTTCCAAGGGAAGCTCGTATGTAGATGAAAGTATGATTACGGGAGAACCTGTTCCAGTTCAGAAATCCCAAGGGGAAAAGGTATTCGCCGGTACGGTTAATCAAAAAGGAAGCTTTCAGTTTACCGCTGAAAAAGTAGGCGGGGAAACCCTGCTTTCCCAAATTATTAAAATGGTTCAGCAAGCACAAGGGAGTAAGGCACCCGTTCAAAAACTGGTCGATAAGATTGCTGGTATTTTTGTTCCTGTGGTACTCGGTATTTCCATTGTCACCTTCATCGTCTGGATGTCAGTAGGAGGCGATAATGCCTTTTCACAAGCCTTATTAACTTCTGTGGCCGTACTGGTTATCGCTTGTCCCTGTGCCTTGGGCTTGGCAACGCCTACTGCCATAATGGTGGGTATCGGCAAGGGCGCTGAAAACAATATTTTGATAAAGGATGCCGAAAGTTTAGAACTCGGCCATAAAGTGAATGCAGTAATCCTGGATAAAACAGGTACCATTACAGAAGGAAAACCATTGGTAACCGATATACTCTGGAACGATAAGCTTGAAAATCAAAATGAATACAAGGAAATTCTCTTGGCTATCGAAGGGCAATCAGAACATCCTTTGGCAGAAGCAGTCGTTAATCATTTGAAAGAGGAAAATATTGAACAAGCAGAAATTACTTCCTTCGAAAGCATTACCGGAAAAGGTGTAAAGGCGCAACAGCAGAATGGTTCAAAATATTATGTGGGCAACCATAAACTAATGGTCGAAAAGAATATTCAAATCGAAACTACTTTAATGCAAACAGCAGAAAGTCTCGAAGAAAAAGCAAAAACAGTCATATTCTTTGGTAACGAAAATCAAGTGCTCGCGATACTGGCCATTGCAGACAAGATTAAAGAAACTTCAAAAAAAGCTATAGCTATGCTTCAAGAAAGAGGCATTGAGGTCTATATGCTCACGGGAGATAACAGTAAAACCGCATTAGCTGTTGCAAATCAGGTAGGAATAACAAATTACCAAGGCGAAGTAATGCCTTCGGACAAAGCGGCTTTTGTCGAGAAATTACAGGCGGATGGAAAGATAGTAGCTATGGTTGGCGATGGGATTAATGATTCCCACGCTTTGGCACAGGCGAATGTAAGCATTGCAATGGGTAAAGGATCCGATATAGCAATGGATGTAGCAAAAATGACCTTGATAACGTCAGATTTACAATCCATCCCCAAAGCACTGGAACTATCAAAAAGAACCGTGTTGGGCATTCGTCAGAATTTGTTCTGGGCATTCATTTACAATATCATCGGTATTCCAATTGCAGCAGGAGTTTTGTATCCCGTAAACGGTTTTTTATTGGATCCGATGATAGCAGGTGCTGCAATGGCATTCAGTAGTGTGTCTGTAGTTGCAAATAGCTTAAGACTTAAACGAGTAAAACTTTAATAACAAATAAATTCAATACAATGAAAACTTTAAAATTTAAAACAAATATCAATTGTGGTGGGTGTGTATCGAAAGTAACCCCTTTTTTAAACAAACAAGAAGGTGTAGAAAGTTGGGAAGTAGATACTGCCAATCCTAATAAAATCTTAACCATTGAAAGCGATGGTGCAACTAAAGAAGACGTAACATCTACTTTGCAAAAAGTAGGATTTAAAGCGGAACCTGTAGATTAATAAGTTTTTTTAATATGGCTTATATCTTAATTTCGGTTGTGATTGTTCTTTTTGCTGTTCATTTTTACAGAAAAGCAAAACGTCATAGTGTAAAGCCATTTCCAGAACATTGGCATAAATTATTGACGGATAATGTGCTGTTTTATAGAAATCTATCAAAAGACGCACAGCTAATTTTTCAGCAAAAAATGATGCTATTTTTAAGTGAGGTCTATATCGATGCTGTGCAGTTTGAACTGGAAGAGTTGGATAAGGTTTTAATTGCAGCAAGTGCCGTCATTCCAGTTTTTGGCTTCAAGGAATGGCACTACACAAATTTAAGTGGTATCCTTTTATATCCTGATAATTTTAATGAGGATATGCAATTTAGCAGTAAGGATAACTCACGGAATATTGGTGGAATAGTTGGAAATGGAAGGTTCGAGAAACAGATGATACTTTCCAAGAAAGCATTGTACCACGGCTTTAAAAATACAACCGATAAAAGCAATACTGGCATACACGAATTTGTGCACCTTATAGATAAGTTGGACGATAGAACAGACGGTGTGCCAGAGCGATTATTGGAACATCAATATGCCATACCTTGGTTAAACTTAATCCATAAAGAAATGGAAGCGATAAATGATAACCATTCTGATATCCGAAAATATGGTGGCACCAATCAAGCTGAATTCTTTGCCGTTGCTTCAGAGTATTTTTTTGAACGTCCAGACTTGCTTAAAAAGAAACATCCCGAATTATACAAGATGTTGGTTAAATGTTTTAATCAGAAACTTATAGGTTCAATTGAAGTATAGTACACCTTAAGAGGTAAAGTTTGCTGTAGGACAATTCAAAAGTTAACAACGCTATCTAAAGCATCATCTGCTTCTTTATGGATAAAATTTGCCTGATAATTCAGTGTAGTTTTCAAGTCACTATGCCTATATAGTTTTTGTAACATTAAAGGATGAATAGAATCACCGGCAATATTGCCAAAAGTATGTCTGGCAATGTGCATTGTAATCTTCTTGTCTATTTTTGCTTTTTTGGCAATGGATTTTAAGTTATCGTTAAATTTTTTGGTTGCCGTTTTTCTTTTATTATAAATGTCTTTTGCATCATCCAGATTGGCCTTTTTCAATTCAGGAAAAACAAAATCGGTAGCGTGTTTTTTATCATCTCTGTAGAAATCTAAAATACTTAGAACCTTATCTGGAATTTTTAAGGACAGTAGTTTTGAGTTTTTATTCATTCTATAATGAAGCCTATTGTCGTATATGTCTGACCACTTTGTCCAGAGTACATCTGTAACCCGCATTCCTGCAAAATAGAAACTGAAAAGCCAAACATTCCTTGTATGGATTTCATTACAGGTTAGATTATCTAAAGCTTCAATAGCTCTTACCTCAATAATATTCAACCCTATTTTTGTAGTCTCAGGAAACTTGATTTTAATTTTGTCACCACCGAAAGGATATAGTTCCCTACTGACTATTTTTAGCTTTATAGCTCTGTTGAATAATAAGCGGATTAGGACAAGAATATTCATTATTGAAGTCTCTGCAAGGTTGTGTTTAACTTTGAGGTATATCATTAATTTTTTAAGAAAACGCTCGTCAATTTCTTGAAATGAAAGCTGTTTGGATTTGTGATATTTTACAATGTAACTAATCAATGCGCTGTCCGTGGATAGGCGATTTAACTTTTCTGCAACTTCCAGTTCGTCCAGATGCTCTTGTGCCAGTTCAAAGAAAGTTGAGGAATTCCCTGACGCATAAATTTCTTTTTTAATCTGGTTTGCCGAAGCATCTTTATATTCGGACTGTAAATCAATAAGTGCCTTATTGGCATCAGAAAGTTGTTGTGATAATAACTTGTTTAGACTATCGGCATTTGGATTTGATTTTTTTACCCTTAGGTTTTTTTTGTCCCATTCCTCAATATCAATATAGTGACCAACATATTGATAGGTGGAACGACGATTTTTTGTAATTCGAATAGCCAACGGATATTGCCCCTTGGTGTTCGGTTTTTTACGAAGAACTATTTTTGCATTTGATGACATAATTGACCTGTTTTGAGTACGAAAGTCAAATCAGGTACAACATAGGTACAACATTGTGTTTTTTGCTCAATTTTTGTTGTACACTTTCTATAAAGATACGTCTTTATTAGAACTTTTGGGTACAACATAGGTACAACAAATGCTGAAATCAACTGATATTAAATGACTTTAAAGAAAATGAAAAAACGATTAACTCATTGAAAATGAGTGTTTTTGTGTTTCTTTGGTGCAATATACGCTAGACTTAGGATCTAGTGCCGCGAGGTGTGAGAGTTCGAGTCTCTCCGCCCGCACCTAATAGTTTAAAAAAGCTTCTTGTTTTCAAGAAGCTTTTTTTATTATTAATTATTAATTGAATCATAATTATTGCTAGAAGTTGTGTTCAATCATAAGAAGTTAAATTCACTACTCCTTTTTTCAAGCCTTTACCAGTAACGGATAATTTAATTTTACCACTATTTTCTTTGGATTGAACAAGTACTACTAATTTGCCACTAAATAACTTCATAGTTGGTAAATGAAACATTTCTAGTGAAGTTGCATCTCCATTACACGCAGCTCTATATGTTCCTTCTCCTTCAACTTTAAACTTTAATTGATTAGTAGCAGTAGGACATGGGATTCCATTTTTATCCACTACAGAAACGGTTACATAAGCTAAGTCTTTACCATTTGCCTTTATTGTTTTTAAATCTGGATTTAGAATTATCTGGTGAGGTTTTCCAGCGGTTTTTATTTCTTTTTCAGCAGCAGGATTTCCGTTTTCATCAATTGCAACAACTTTTAGTGTTCCTGGTTTGTATTTTACATCCATCCACATTAAACGATATTGGTTTTGATGGGTTTCATTGTTTTTCTTTTGAACACCTAAACTTTTACCATTAAGAAATAATTCTGCACTATCATAACTGGTATAAACAAATACTGGTGTGGTTTTACCTTCACGGCCTTCCCAATTCCAATGTGGTAAAATATGTAGGGTTTCATCTTTGGTGTTCCATCGACTTCGATAAAGATAATATCGGTCTTTTGGCAAACCGGCTAAATCGTTAATTCCAAAATACGAACTACGTGAAGGCCAAGCTTCATCATAAGGCGTTGGTTCTCCTAGGTAATCGAAACCAGTCCAAACAAATTCACCAATAACCCATGGTTTATCATCTTGGAGTACAAAATCATCATCTGGTAAATTAGACCAACTGCAATATTCTAAATCATAGGATGACGATTGAAAATCATCATAAGTTTTCATGCTAGCTTTCTCAACAGGAAACTTGTAAATACCACGAGAACTTACTGTTGAAGCTGTTTCTGAACCTAACAGGAAACCTTGCGGAAACTTTTCATAAGCTTCTTCGTAAAGATGTACTCTGTAATTAAGTCCTGGGACATCTAATAAAGCGCCAAAACCAGATTCAATGGTTGCTTTTACTTGATCCATACCCACAGTTACTGGTCTGGTTGGATCTTCTCTATGGAAAATATCTTGTAACCATTTAGCTCTTTTTACACCTTCAGTTCCCCATTGATCTGGTACTTCATTACCAGAACTCCACATCACAATTGAAGGATGGTTACGAGTAGCATGTACTAAGTTAACAACATCTTTTTCTGCATAATCATCAAAAAAGCGATTATAACCATTTTTAACTTTTGGTTTTGCCCATTCGTCAAAACTTTCGGCTAAAAACATAAAACCCATTTCGTCACACAGTTCTAATTGTTCTATTGAAGGCATGTTGTGTGAGCTTCTAATTGCATCACAACCCATATCTTTTAAAATACGTAGTTGTCTTCTCAAAGCAGATTTGTTTACGGCTGTACCAATAGGTCCTAAATCGTGATGAAGACATACACCTTTAAATTTTCTCACTTCTCCGTTGAGGCTAAAACCTGTCTTTTGGTCATAGTTTATACTTCTAATTCCGAAGCGTTTAGTGACTTCATCTTTTAGTTCATTACCAGCATATAATTTTGAAACTGCAGTATAGAGATAAGGTGTTTCAGGACTCCAAAGTTGTGGGTTTTCTACAGCAATATTTTGATCGAACTCATTATTAAATACTGTAGTTGCTTGGTGAGATTGAATTTTATTGCCATCAGCGTCAAAAATTTCAGTAAGTAGTTTTAAATTTTCACCAGAAACTTTAGTCTTAATATTCACTTTAGCCAATTCTGAAGTTGCAATAGGTGTAGTGATAAAAGTTCCCCATTGATCAATACTCGCCTTATCTTTAACAATAACTTGTACTTTACGGTATAAACCTGCACCAGGATACCAACGGGAAGACAATCCGACGTTGGTTAATTTTACAGCTAAAGTATTATTATTGGTTTCATTAATATAATCTGTAATATCAAAATAGAAATAACTGTAACCATATTTCCATTCGCCTACTTTTTTACCATTTAAAAATACTTCAGGTTCACTCATAGCTCCTTCAAAAACAATAATGACTTTCTTGTTTTCATTAAAATTTGGGAGGGAAAAATTAGTTCTGTACCATGCCTCACCAATGTATGGTAATGCACCTGTTCTGCCTGTTTTTTCTGTTGGTATTTTTTCACCATTTTGTTCAATAGCTACTCTTTGTATATCTACTTCCTTATTAAAAGGACCATAAATAGCCCAATCGTGTGGAACGGTTACGCTTTCCCATTTAGAATCTTCAAAATTTGGTGCTATTGCTTCAGGATGATTTCCTTTATTGAATTTCCACCCTTTATTTAAAGTGATAATTTCTCTTGTTTGAGCTTCAGAAAAAAATGCTCCACTGATTAGAAAAATAAAAACAAGAAGTGAATTTAGTTTATATTTATTCATTTAGTGAAGCATTATAGAATTGCATACCTAAGGTAGCTTTATTGTCATTATCAAAAAGTGTTGCATTATCCCAATGCGATCCTTGAGCCCAAAGTGTAGAACAATTTGTAGAAACCCAAGCTGGCTCCCAATATACTAAGCCTTGTCCGCCAGCATTTTTTATTTTTAGTTTTAGCTGATTAAGATAATCTAACTGGCCTTGTTGGGATGCAGGATAACCATTTACAAGTGTATCAGGTCCTAAAATATTGTTGGCACTATCTGCATTTTCCATTGTAAAAGGATATGCAGTTTCTACAATCATTAATTTCTTGTTATATGTATTAATTAGTGTTGTAAGTGGTGTTTGCACATTATCTAAACTATAATCTGACCAAATGGGATAGTAGGAAAGTCCAATCCAATCAAAATCGGTTACACCATTATCTGTAGCTTGTTCAAACCACCAAAGTCCATTTTCGGGTTGTGCAATATGAAGCATTACTTCAACTTCTTTGTTTTCATCTTCAGCAATGGCTCTAACAGCCTCTATTCCTTTATTTATTAGATATGAGTTTCGAGCCCAATCAATTGGCCATTCTAATTCACCGTCTTGTAAAATCATTGGGTTGATTTCGTTACCAACTTGTACAATTTTTGGTAGTAAACCTTCATTAGATAATTCTAATAAGGTGCTGTAGGTATAATTATAGAGCAAGTTTCCTAACGCTGGAGTATCATCAATAGAACTTAACCATGCTGCTGGTATTTGTTGTTGCTCAGGATCTGTCCAAGTATCAGAGTAGTGAAAATCCAGTAGAACCTGCATACCTTGATTTTTAGCACGTTGTATGGATTGTTTTACATCTTGAAGGTTAGAATAATTTGTCCATGTTGGATTGTGCCATAGTCGTAACCTAACCAAATTTGCTCCTTCATTCTTAAAAATCGCATAAGGATCTTGCACAGCTCCATTACTGTTTTTATAAGCTGCATCACAATCTTCCATTTCATTTACATAAGATAAGTCTGCTCCGTAGTAAAATGAAATAGGTGTTTCAGTTTCAACTTCATCATCATTATCGCTCGAGTCATTATCTGAGCAAGCACTAGTGCAAAAAATAAAAAACGTAAAAATTGATAGAGTTATAATGTAATATGCTTTTGATTTAGAATTTACCATAATTTACTGCTATTTTTTGCTAATTTAATAAATAGTTTTTTTAAAACCTACCAGTACCTACCAGTTTTTATATATATTTGTTTCATGGGTATCATTAATATTGATGAAAATATAAGTATTCCTAAGTATAGGCAAATTATACAGTCGGTAGAGAATGGTTTGCAAGAAGGCCATCTCAAAAAAGGTGATAAGTTGCCCTCTGTAAATAGTATAAAAAATAGATTTTCCCTATCTAGAGATACTGTATTTACTGCTTTCGGAGAATTGAAACAACGCGGTATTGTTGAAGCTGTTTCAGGAAAAGGATATTATATAAAAAGTGAGGATATTAGAGTTGTTAAAAAGATTTTTTTACTCTTTGACGAGCTAAACACTTTTAAAGAAGACTTGTACAATTCTTTTTTAAATGCATTTGACTCTAATGTTCAAGTAGATATTTATTTTCACCACTTTAACAAAAGTGTTTTCGAGAAACATATAAATGATAATATTGGCGATTATAATTATTATGTAATTATGCCAGCTAATCTCAAAGAGGCAACAACTATAATACGTTCCCTGCCTAAGGACAAGGTTTTTTTACTCGATCAAACCAATGATAGCTTATTGGAATTTGCAAGTGTACACCAGAATTTTGAAGATAATGTATTTAAGGGACTAAATACTTTAAAACCATATCTTGCAAAGTATGATAGGTTGGTGTTTGTAAACCCAAAATCTATTCAACCCAAAGGAATTAATGTAGGGTTTAGAAATTTTGTAAAAAGTAGCTTATTAAAAAGTAGTGAAATTTTAGGTTTAGAACCTGCAGTGCCGAAGAAAGGCGAAGTGTATTTTATTTTGGATGATAGGAGTTTGATTGAATTGATAAAAAAAATTCAAAATGAAAATTTAATAGTTGGAAGTGAGGTTGGTATCATAGCCTATAATGATTCTTTATTAAAGGAAATAGTAGAAGGAGGTATTACCACAATATCAACAAATTTTACATTAATGGGAGAGCGAATGGCTCAGATGATTTTGAATGAAGAAATGGTTCAGGTTGAAAATCCAAACGAAGTAATAATTAGAAATTCCCTATAACATTGTATAAAGTAAAAGAGATTATAGACAAAAAAGGTGGAGTAAATTTAATTTTAAGTAACTCAGACTCTACAAGCATAGCTAATATTTGTTTACAAGAAGGAGGTCGCATATCAGAATTTGTTTTTGAAGATATAAAAATCATTACAGATGTTACCCATACAGCTTATGAAGTGAATTTTGCTTCAGCAATTCTTTTTCCTTTTGCAAATAGGGTGGAGAATGGGGAATTTATGTTTAATAATTTTAGCTATAAATTAGCTTCTAATGAAAAGGGAAGTAAAAATGCTATTCATGGTTTAATTTTCAATAAAGTGTTTGAATGTGAGAAAACAGAGGTCTCAGAGTCGTCTGCATCTATTAAATTATGCTATAAAGAGACTGAAGGAAAACAGGGATTCCCTTTTAAGTATAACATACAACTCATTTATACTTTAACCAGAGAAGGTTTGGTCTTAAAAATAATTGCAGAGAATACAGATGAAAAACCATTTCCTTTTACCTTGGGCTGGCATCCTTATTTTGTAACAGAAAATGTACAGTTAAGTAAGCTCAACTTTACAAGTAAAGATAAATACAAAACAAATAGTAATGATATAACCATAGACTCCGAGCCATTTGAAAAAAGCAACCCTTTTAAAATTGACGATGAGATGATTGATGGTGCATTTTCATTGGTAAATGGAGCTATTACACTTGCCACTCCCAAATATAAAGTAAACGTTAAATCGAGTTTGCAAGAAAACTACTTGCAAATCTATAAGCCCTACCAAGCAAATATAATTGCCATTGAACCTATGACGGGAGTTTCAGATAGTTTGAATAATAAGATTGGTCTAAAAACACTTGAACCCAAACATAAATTTGAAGTAGAATGGCTTCTTAATGTTTTAAAAAATTAAACACCAATGAAACACCATAAAACCAACTAATATGCAGTTTTTAACATTTATAGGATTCACATTATTTGTGGCAATAATATCTTACATCAAAACAAGATCCACCAAGGATTCCACACTCGAAGGTTATTTTTTAGGAGGCAGGAGCCTAACAGCAGGTGTAATTGCCGGCTCTCTTTTGCTTACCAACCTTTCTACAGAGCAAATAGTTGGTTTAAATGGATCTGCATATGAAAGCGGACTTTCAGTAATGGTTTGGGAAACTTTGGCAGCCATTGCAATGGTTGTTACAGCAATGTTTTTGTTGCCACGTTACCTTAAAGGAGGTATAACAACAGTACCACAGTTTTTAGCAGAACGTTTTGACACCTCTACAAAAACAATAACATCTGGTTTGTTTCTTACTGGTTATGTGGTTGTTTTGCTTCCAATAATTCTATATTCTGGTTCTCTGGCCTTAAGTGGCATGTTTGATATACCAGAAGTTTTAGGAGTTACAAATAAGCAGTCCATCCAAATTTGTATTTGGGGAATAGGTATAGTTGGTTCAATATATGCTGTTTTTGGAGGTCTAAAGGCTGTAGCAATTTCAGACTCCATCAATGCAATTGGTCTCTTAATTGGTGGAATTTTAATTCCTATTTTTGGATTAATGTTAATAGGAGATGGTGATTTGCTAAATGGTTTATCAGTTTTAACTACTGAAAATCCCGAAAAATTCAAATCAACAGGAGAACTAACAGACCCTGTACCATTTTATACAATTTTCACAGGTATGATGTTGGTGCAATTATTTTATTGGGGAACTAACCAACAGATAATTCAAAGGGCTCTTGGTGCAAAGAATTTAAAAGAAGGCCAAAAAGGATTGGTCTTAGCATCATTTATAAAAATTTTAGGACCTATAATTGTAGTATTACCAGGTTTAATTGCCTTTCATGTTTTTCAAGGTGGTTTAGATAATGCAGATGATGCATACCCTATGCTTGTAAAAAAGGTACTGCCTAATGCTTGGGTTGGTTTTTTTGCTGCTGTTTTATTTGGCGCTATTCTAAGTTCTTTTAACAGTGTTTTAAACAGCTCTGTGACTTTGTTTGGAATGGACATTTACAAACAGCACATTAATAAAGATGCAGATGATAAAACTACTGTAAAATACGGAAAAATATTTGGAATAGTTTTGGCAATTTTAGCCATGTTTATAGCGCCTCTCATTGCAGAAGCAGGTACGCTTTTCGATTATCTACAAGAAGTTAATGGTATTTACAGTATTCCAATTTTAACCATAATTGTTGTAGGTTATCTAACTAAGCGAGTACCTGCCATTGCGGCAAAAATTGGCCTATTTACAGGATGTGGTTTATATATTATAAGCCAATTTATATTACAGCCTTATTTTGTAGAGAGAGCCTTAAACAAAGCTAACGAGAGCGGAATTACTTCAGAAACAGCATTAGCTTTAGTAGAAGCTAAAGCTTATCCTCATTTTTTAGATGTTATGGCTATTCTTTTTGTGCTTAATATAGTCATCATGCTCATAATTGGTAGGTTAAGACCCAAAACAGAACCGTATATTATGCAATACACAAAGCAAGTTGATATTCTACCTTGGAAATACGTGAAACAAGCTAGTCTTGGTATTGTAATAATTGTAATCGCTATATATGTTTACTTCGCTTAGATATGAAGAATGAACTAATACATAGAGTAAAAGAAACCTTTGTGGAGTGTTTTGAAAAAGAGCCTCTTTTGGTGTTTTCACCTGGTAGAATTAACCTTATAGGTGAGCATACAGACTATAACAATGGACTTGTTTTTCCAGCAGCCATTGATAAAGGGATTGTTGTAGGGTTAAGTAAAAGTAATTCTGGTACTTGTAATCTTTATGCTCTTGACATGAAGGAAACCTATAGGTTTGATTTATCAAAAATTGAACCCATACCAAATGGAAACTGGAAAAACTATATACTTGGTGTTATTGCTGAAATTCAGAAACTTGGTCTTAAAATAAGTGACTTTAATTGTGTTTTTAGTGGAAATATCCCAAGAGGTTCTGGGATGTCTTCTTCTGCGGCTTTAGAAAATAGTATTGTCTTTGGACTAAATAAACTGTTTAATTTAGAGCTTACAAAGCACCAAATGATTTTAATATCCCAAAAAGCCGAGCATAATTATGTAGGTGTACAATGCGGAATTATGGATCAATATGCCAGTATGTTTGGTATAGAAAATGGTGCTTTGCTTTTAGATTGTAAAACCCTAAAAGCACAACGAATACCTATAGATTTTGGACTTTATGAGATAGTATTAATAAACTCTAATGTAAAACATGAACTTTCTGAAAGTGCCTATAACGACAGACATGCAGTATGTACTAAAGTTTCAAAATTGCTAGAAAAAGAATCTCTAAGAGAAGTATCATTTACTGATCTGGAAGCTATAAAAAAACATATCAACAACGAAGACTATAATAAAGTGTTGTATGTGCTTGAGGAAATTGAACGCGTTGAGCAGTTTGCCAAATCAGTAGAGAAACAAGATTTGGAAAGTATGGGGAATTTATTGTTTCAATCCCATAAAGGTCTAAGCGAAAAGTACAAAGTGAGTTGTAATGAATTAGATTTTTTGGTTTCAGAAGCAAAAAAATGTGATGAAGTTATAGGAGCCAGAATGATGGGAGGCGGTTTTGGAGGTTGTACAATTAACTTGGTCTTAAAAAGCGAACTTCAAAATTTTGAGAATAAGATTTCAAAAGTATATCAAAACAAATTTGAAAAGGCATGTGATGTGTACAAAGTAAAATTATCTGAAGGTACACGATTAGTATAATAAAAAGAAAAGCGATGAGTGATTATTTACAAAGTTTGTCACATAGAAGATATAATATTTTAACTGATGAGTGGGTTTTGGTTTCTCCTCATAGGACAAAGCGACCTTGGCAAGGACAGGAGGAGGAAAAACCAAATCAAGAAAGACCTTCTTATGAGGCACAATGTTATTTGTGCGCCGGCAATACAAGAGCAAATGGTGAAACAAACCCTAATTACAAAGATGTTTTTGTCTTTGAGAATGATTTTGCAGCATTGACAAACGATTCTGAAGATCTTAACTTAAACAAAGGCCTTTTAAAAGCCGAAAGCGAAAAAGGTATTTGTAAAGTAATTTGTTTTAGTCCAGATCATTCTAAAAGTCTCTCCCAAATGTCCGTAAAGGATATAGAAAAAGTAATATATGCATGGCAGAATGAGTATCTAAACTTGGGCAGAAAAGAATCAATTAATTATGTCCAAATCTTTGAAAACAAAGGTGAGGTTATGGGTTGTAGTAATCCTCATCCACATGGACAAATATGGAGCCAAAGCTCATTACCAAACGAAGTAGTAAAGAAAGATAGGAGTCAGCTCCAATACTTTGAGAAAAATAAAAGATCACTTTTAGAAGATTATGTCAATGAAGAGTTAAAACTCAAAGAACGTATTGTTTTTGAAAACAGAGCTTATGTTGTTTTGGTTCCTTTTTGGGCAATATGGCCTTATGAAATTATGATTGTACCCAAAGCACATCAAACAGATATTTACAAAATCCCAAATTCTGAAACTATTTTATTTGCAGAGGCAATTTCAGTCATAACAAAAATATATGATCTATTGTTTAATTGCCCGTTTCCGTATTCTAGTGGAATACACCAAGCGCCTACCAACGGAAAATCTAATAACCATTGGCATTGGCACATGAGTTTTTATCCACCTTTATTAAGAAGTGCTACTATTAAAAAATTTATGGTTGGCTATGAAATGTTTGCTACACCACAGCGAGATATTACAGCAGAATTTGCAGCTAATGCTTTAAGAGAGATTTCAAAAAAATTATATTAATAACTTATGAAAGTTACACTAAATTCAGTTAAAAACTATCAGATCATAGTAATGGCTTTTGTCCTAGTGCTTTTTGCGTTTTCTAATGCTACAGCACAAAATGAGGTCTCAAAGGGAGATGTCTATGTAGATCAAAACGGAGTGATGCGATGGGACAACACTAAAGCAGCAGTTCAAGGGTTTGGTGTTAACTATTCGGTGCCTTTTGCCCATGCACATAGAACAGCCAATCGTTTGGGTGTAGATATAAAAGCTGCAATTGATAACGATGTTTACCATTTTACAAGATTAGGTTTCGACTTGTACCGTCTCCATGTTTGGGACACTCAAATTTCTGATGAAAAGGGAAATCTAATAGATAACGAATACTTAGATGCCTTTGATTATTTACTTTTCAAATTAAAAAAGCACAATATAAATTATGTTGTAACTCCAATAGCTTTTTGGGGAAATGGTTGGCCAGAGCCAGATACAGAATCACCAGGTTTTTCACATAAATACGGTAAGGCAAATAGCTTAACAAACCCAGAAGCGATAAAAGCGCAAGAAACTTATTTGTATCAATTTTTAAATCATATCAATCCATATACAAAAGTAGCTTACAAGTCCGATCCAAGCTTAATTGCATTTGAGGTAAGTAACGAGCCACACCATAAAGGGACCGCTAAAGAAGTAAAATCATTTGTAAAAAAGATGATAACTTCTATGAAAAAAACAGGCACCAAAAAACCTATTTTTTATAATATGAGCCATGCTGTTCATTTTATAGATGCTTATTTTGAAGGTGGAGCAGACGGAGGAACATTTCAATGGTACCCAACAGGTTTAGGATACCAAAGAGAACTTTCGGGTAATTTACTAACAAATGTAGAGGACTACAATATGCCTTTTGAGAATCTTTTTAAAAAGCATAATGGAGCAAAATTGGTTTATGAATTTGATGCTGCAGATGTTGGTAAATCTTACATATATCCTGCTATGGCCAGAAGTTTTAGAGAAGCAGGCATACAAATAGCAACTCATTTTGCATACGATCCTACGTATATGGCAGATGTAAATACGGAGTATAATACCCATTATATGAACTTGCTTTATACTCCTCAAAAAGCATTAAGTTTAAAGATATCTGGTGAGGTTTTTAGAGAAATTCCTATGTATTCTGATTTTGGAAAATATCCTGAGAGCACCTCATTTGGAGATTTTAAAGTGAATTACGAAAATGATTTAGCGGAATACAATACAGAAAAAAAGTTCTTTTATACAAACACCACCAATTCAAAACCAAAAGATGAAACTAAACTTGAAGAAATTGCAGGTTTCGGAAACTCAGAACTTGTAATGTACGATGGATTAGGAGCTTATTTTTTAGACAAGATAGATGCTCACAATTGGCGTTTAGAAGTTTTGCCAGATGCTGTTTGGGTAGATAATCCGTTTGGTAGAAATAGCCCAAATAAAACAGTAGGTGTTATAAAAAGTAGAGCACACAAAATGCGTATTAATTTGAAGGATTTAGGGTCTAATTTTACTATTGTAGGTATCAACAATGGGAACGAAAAATCAATGACCACTAGCACAAGTTCATTTGAGATCTCACCTGGTACTTACATGGTATATGAACAAGGTTCTAAATCTAATTGGAAACCTACAGATGTTTTTAAAACTAATAAGTTGAATAACTTCTTTGCTCCTAAATCCAAGCTTGATAAACCTTGGTTAAAGCATAAAGCTCCTAATGAAGTTACAGAGAATTTAGCATTAACATTAAAAGTACAATACATTGCTCCACAATCACCAAAAGAGATTAGAATACTAGGTTATGTAGGTTCTGAACGCATTAACTTAAAAATGGAACAAAAAAAAGCCTATAACTATGAAGTAGAAATACCAAAAAACAAATTGAAAAACGGTTATCTTAATTACAATATAGTTGTGGAATATAAGAATGAAGGTTTTATAACATATCCATCAAATAAAAGCGGAAAACCAAATGATTGGGATTTCTATGATAGAACAATGTATAAGGTTGCAGTTGTAAAACCCTCAAACCCTATTGAGTTATTTGATGCAGATACAGATACTGAACTATTAGTAGGATCTTGGAGAAGAGGTAATAAACTTGTACCAACAGTATATAATGAAGCTGAATACCAAATTAGACTAGAGAAATTGTTTGTTGAAGATGTAGAAAATCTTAATGCAGATCCAATTTATGATTACTCTATAAAACACTTTGTAATTAATAAA
>OJDK01000220.1_pt1 | contig 32422 bp, 24 predicted proteins | sample 1592791 | NCBI WGS metagenome assembly OJDK01 (sample SAMN05416878, study PRJEB24817) | seawater metagenome | isolation source: Sea water | place: Canada:Atlantic | collected 2013-11
TCTACACGTAAGGAGTCGTCGGCAGCGTCAGATGTGTATAAGAGACAGGTACAGAGTTATCAAAAAGTAAAGGCAGTAAATTTGCCAAAGAATTAGATTTAACAACCTTGCCCTTTGCTCCCATAAAGTAAATTTCTATTGGCTGATTTTGTTTTATTTCGTATTCTGCTATAGCTTGTCTACAAGCACCACAAGGTGGAATTGGTTTATTCGTAATTTGATTTTGTGAGGATGCCGTTAAAGCCATTTTTAAGATTTTTGACTTTGGGTATTTAGCACCAGCATAATAAATAGCCGTACGCTCAGCACAAAGTCCCGAAGGGTACGAGGCATTTTCTTGATTGCTACCCACAATAACTTCGTTGTTATCTAGCATAATAGCTGCTCCGACATTGAATTTTGAATAAGGTGCGTACGCATTATCCCTTACCTCAACAGCTTTAGCCATGAGATTTTGAATATCATTTGGAAGCTGATCTAAGGCATCATAGACTTGTAAAGTAGTTTCAATTTTAACTTCTTTCATGCTAAGGCATTTATTTAGACAAAAAAACTATTGCTCTTTTGAAACAATAGTTTTTTTGACATTTTAATTATTTGTGTTTTCTAATACTCGTCATACTCGCCATCACCAAAATTAAAGGTCAATGAAAAGCGTAATGTGTTTTCTAATGGACTTTGAATTTTTGATGCAGAAAATAAATAGGACAAATCAATATTAATTGTTGAGTATTTAAACCCAGCACCTAATGAAAAGAACTTACGCGCTCCTTTATCATCTGCTTCATTAAAATAACCAGCTCTTAAGGCAAAGGATTCTTGATATAAATACTCTGCACCCAAAGCCCAAGTAAACTCTCTTAATTCTTCACTAAATCCGCCTGGTGCATCACCAAAAGACTGAAATACTCCGCTGATGAAACTAACATCATTATCTTGGCCTTCTAGGATTACATCTTGTCCAGAAGCAGCTTCTTGTTCTGGAGTTTGGGTATCTCCATCATCTGTGTTAAAAACTCCGTCGTCATTAGCATCAGTAAAAACTATTCTTTCTCCACGAATCGGTGGTGTTGGTACTAAATATTTTGAAACTTCAGCAGTTACTCCCAACGTACTATATTGATCAAAAATAAAATCAAAACCAGCTCCCAATCTTAAATTTGTTGGTTGAAATGTATCTTGTCCTCCATCATCATACTTAAATTTTGGCCCTAAATTCTGAATCGCAAAACCTGCTCTCCAACGACCATTGAAATCTGCATAAGCTTCTTCCTCACTTTGGTAATATCCTGTAATGTCTGCACCAAAAGTGCTTGCTGGTTGTGCATTTGAACCTGGCACTTGCTCTATTCTCAATGCAGATCTCATATAACGTAAAGCTACAGCCATTGAGAATTGATCTGCCAATCTTAGTGAATAAGCTACATCTATGGCATATTCATTTGGCTTTACGGCAAAACCAACATCATCAGCATCTTGTGTCAAAACAATTTCACCTAAAGAAAAATACTTTAAACTTGCTGAAACTGCACTGTAATCATTTAGCCGATTAAAATATGTTGCGTAACTCAAAGATATATCGTTAACTAGCCTTGTTAAATAAGGAGTATAACTAAGACCAACACCAGATTTAGCTTCTGAAAATGCATATTTTGCAGGATTCCATTGTTGTGAAAAACCATCAACCGAAGTAGCGACACCAACATCTCCCATACCTGCAGATCTTGAGTCTGGTGCTATTAGCATAAAAGGTAAGCCAGTTGTAATTACGCGACTATCGTTATCATTGGGTATAAGCTGTACTGAATTTTGTGCAAATGTGAAGTTAAGTGTTGCAACAGCAACCAAGGTAAATATGATTTTTTTCATGTGAGTTTTTAAGTTCATAGCACCTACTAAAAGGCACTAAATCGTTAACAAATATAATTTAATATTAGAGTATTACAAGTTTTTCAATTTTTTCAACTTGCTTATTTAAACGGTTAGATTTCACTTTTAGTTTATAGATGTACACTCCTTTTCCTATTTTATCTCCAAAATCGTCTCTTCCATCCCAAATAATATCCTTAGACAAAGAGCTCACGGATTTACTTCCGCCAGTTGTTTGGCCATTTAAAGTTCTTACTAATTTTCCTGAAACTGTAAAAATCTGTACCGAAATATCCAGTGGTTCCACACTATTATGGTTAAACCAAAATTCTGTGTAATTTACAAAGGGGTTAGGGTAATTAAGCACGTTGTTAATGACCAATTCTTCATCCTTATCAAAAACTCTAAACTGAATTTCTGCTGTTGAAGAATTGTTATAAACATCCCAAGCTTTTACAGTTAATGTATGCAAGCCAGGTTCTAAATCCCTGAACGGATAAGATACTGCTCCATTGGTATAATCATCTACATTGGCTTGATAATAGTCGTTTAGTATAAACGGGTTGGTTTCGTCCCCATCAATAACAGCAGTAATATCGTGACCAATGCCACTAGCTGTATTTATACCATTTTCATCTTGCAGTTTTGCCAAAAGATTAGGCGATTCATTGGTAATGCCACCTGAGACGAAATTTTCGTCATTCATAAATAAGTTGATAACTGGGCCAGTATTATCCTCTGGTGCATTTTCATTGATACCACCTATTTCTATATCAAAATTTGAACCTGTTTGATCTGAAAGTATATTATTTTGTTTTGCATAAAAACTCACCTTGCCATTTCCTACAGGAATACCAATATCTCTTGGCACTATGAAATCGAATTCAAATTGGCCATTTTCTATGGTTGCTTGGCCTCTAAAAATAATTTCACCTAAGGTATTAAAATCTAGTATTATTAATCCATTACTATCTTGAACACCATCATTACCCAATGTTTGTCGTTCTATTTCTTTATCGAAAACAGTCGCTGTAAGCACTCCGTTATAATTTGAAAGCAAATTACCGTTAACATCGGTTACCTCACCTGCAAGTTTTGTATAGCTTAGTGCTTTTAGCGTATCAATTGGCTGTGAAATATCTACGTCATTGACTTTTGTTAATCTTATATCTGGTTTAGGGATGGCCAGTTTCATTGCTGGGTCTCCAATTAAAAACACAAGGCGTTTTTGATCGTCACCAGCCACTACATTGTCCGTCTTTGTAAGTCTTAATGCTTCACCAATGGAAGGGTAATCGCTAGACCCAAAAGCAAACAAATAATCATCTAAGGTCTCGTTGAAGTCAATTCCATAGTATAAGAAAATCTGTCTTGTGGTAGTAATGAGACCAATAGCTCCACCGTTTTTGTTCCAAAATGTAAACTCGCCTGCTGTATCTCTGTGAGGATCATCAAACTTTGTATACTCGCAGGTTACAGTCACAAACAAGTTAAACTTGCAAATATTATTGACCTCTTGAGTATCGGTTTTGTCGAAAATGCGTTCTTTAGCTAAACCATCTTCACCTCCATGACCGAAATAATTTACCACAAGAGCACCAACCTCAATGGCATCTTTTACCGCTTTGTTCACCTTAGGATATCTATCACCTGCAGAAGAGGGTTCTTGCTCAAAAGCATCTGAATGAATTTTAGTGACATTAATAAACGGTTTTTCGTTCTCTAAAGCCACTCCCAAACCTTCGGTTGTTTGCTGTAATTGTCTTTCAGACACAACATCTACATCATCAGAAATAATAATAACATTGTTTCTCCAACTACCAAAAGCTTCAGGTTGGTAATAGGCAGCAATCTTATCTACCATTTCATTTGCGCGTTGTACATCTTCAACTACAATTCTACCTATAGCAATATCCAAACGGTCAATATCCTCTTCCATGGATCCTTCGTTTTCATCTAACATGCCATAAAAATCATCAGACACAAAAGAGCTTGAAAGACTAAAACTGCTATTAGTGTACCAAGAAGGAACCAAGTTTGTATTATTGCGAATCCTATTTTTATAGTCGTAAGATCCATCTCCAAATAAACAAAGGTACTTTAACCTATTTGCAGGTGTGCTTGCATTGTCGTAAACATATTTTATAAAATTTCTTATAGCGGCAATGTCTTGGCTTCCTGTACTAAATTCAGTATAAATTTTATCTAAGGTTACAACTTTTACATTGAGATTGTATTGGTCTCTATTAATTTGAGCCAATCGCTCTGCTTGGGACAAAAAGATATTTGGAGTTAAGATGATATAATCTATATCTTCAAAAACACCTTGTGCATTTTGAAAAATTGTTCCTTTTAAATTTTGATTGGCTACAGTAGTTCTGGAATCTTTTTTTGGTTCAAAGAAATCTGAATTAGCAAATGCAACATAAGTTCTTTCTTCTCCTGATTGTGCTTTAAATGAGAACGAACTTTCACCTTCAGTATTTAAGCTCGAAACCACATTAAAGCGATCACTTATATCCCAAACCTCTCGGACTATACCAGTATTGGATAGTACATATTCTACAATACCTCCTGTATTATTTACGATATCATTTTTAAAAACAAGTTGATCACCAGCGTAAGTCAATTGCCGTGTAGCTTCAATATTTATATAGTCAAGAAAACCGTCTGCAGAAGGGTTTCCGTTATTGTCGTAATTTAAGGTAACTGCAATATTATCTGAATTAGCATTAATAGAATAGATACCTGCATTAGCACTACCTAAAATCGAACCATCAACTATAGCGTTTAATGGCAAAGTTGACACATTTGCTCCATTAACATTTATATTCATAAGGGATTGTACTGCAGATACTGCACCAACAGCAACGCTTACCTCAACAGGAGTACTTTGTACCAAGTTTGGAAAATTAAACTCATAGGTTCTTTCGTTTTCAACATCAAATTTATCTCCAAACCACCTTCTACCCAACTTTGCTAAATTAAACTCATCAACTTCGTAAAATTGATAGTCTTGAAACGTATTAATCTGAAAGTCTGCCGCTGCATTGATGGTTGGCATGGGTTGAATACGTTTTCCATTACCTGGACTAATATTTACATAGTAATAGGTTTTGTCTGTATATAAATTAATATTTGTATTACTTTCTTGATTGTAAGTTGTTGGGCCTTCACCGTAAAGTAAAATGTAATCGCCATTATCAAAACTCCCATCTTCTTCACCAACAAATTTTACAGCATTTTCTACAACATCAAAAGGATAATTGGCAGAATTTAAATAGGGCAACATCCTTCCTCCATTTCCATATATTTTAATTGTCCTTGGATCTATTGAGTTTGTATTAATGCCCAGACTACTTAAAAATCCTTTAGTCAATTGAAACACACCAGACTTATCAATATAAAAGCGATACCATTGACCAGAACTTAAAACTGAATTGGTAATATCGTTTTGGTTTCTTGAGCTACTTGAGCTTCTTCCTACTTGTGTATTGTAATTTATAGTAAAACCCGTAATTTTTTTATAAGAACCTCTATCTTTTATGATTGGTGAAATTTCGAAATAATAATTGCGGACACCTCTTGCATTAGTATTATGAAACACATACTTAGGTGAATTTGGAATTAAACCTACATCCAAGTCTTTTAATTCAGTCTGTAAAATAGTTTGATATGAAATATTTGAAACCGTAACTGAATTTTCATTTACATAACCAGCACTACTCCATTGGGCAAAGAACTTTAAGCCTTCAGAATCGCCATAACTAAAATGTTCAGCATCAAAACTGGGTACTTCAATTTTACTTAAAGCTGTTGCTAATACTTTTGGTTCATTCCAATTGATAATAAATTCTTTTTGTTGACCAAAGGTTAGAAATCCACAACAAAACAAAAAAAGAGTAAAGTGATTTTTCATTTATTCATATTTGTCGAGGTGCTAAATGTTGAATTTTATATTCAAATAAAAGAGGGCACCTACAATAATCTTTTTCATAGTAAATAACGGTAGTATATAGGCCTTATTATAATAGCACAATTTTTATTTCAAAAATACAACAATAATTTATTTTCTTGTTCGTTATTAAAGAGCAAAATACACCGATAAACCGACTTTAAATCCGTTGTTGTGTTCAAAAAAAAGGATGAAATGCATGTTTTTTTTATATTTTGAAGTCAAAAAAGGTTGTTGGTTTACCTTTAATTGTTATATTGCGAGTCTAAAATTTAACGAGCTTACTTAAACGTATGGATATGAAAAATGTCTCAAACCTCAAATTTTTAATAGCGCTTACGCTTTGCGCCACTATTGTTGGCTGTAAACGTTCGTCTAATTCCGGAAATGTAGATAGCGCCACAGGTTGGAAAATCAACTCTAGAGATGGTGGTTTTCAGTACAATACTGATTTTAAAGAACAAGAAACTCCACAAGGTACTGCCTTTGTAGAAGGTGGAACTTTCACTATGGGTAAAGTACAGGATGACCCTATGCACGATTGGAACAATACTCCAAATCAGCAACACATCCAGTCTTTTTATATGGATGAAAATGAAGTTACCAATCTAAATTATCTGTTCTATTTAGATTACCTTAAAAGTGTTTATCCTCCAGATGATCCAAATTATTCATTAATATATAAAGGTGCATTACCTGATACATTAGTTTGGAGAAACCGTTTGGGATACAATGAAATGATGACAGAAAACTATTTACGTCATCCAGGATATGCAAATTACCCAGTTGTTGGTGTAAGTTGGATACAAGCTGTTGAATATGCCAATTGGAGATCTAATCGTGTTGCTGAATTAGCACTACAAGAAGAAGGCTATATTAAACAAGATGCTCAATACACTGATTTAAGTGCTGAAAGCACATTTGATGTTGATACTTACATCAATGCTCCTTCACAAACTTATGGTGGTAACGATGACGTACTACAAGGAGGTAAGCGAAGACAACAAACAGACGCAGACGGTAACCCAATAAATGTATATGCAAATAGAGAAACAGGTGTTATCCCAGTAAAATTTAGACTCCCAACTGAAGCTGAATGGGAATATGCAGCTCTAGGCATGAGTGATTTAAGAGAATACAATGTATATAGAGGTCGTAAAAAATATCCATGGGACGGACAATACACCAGATCAGGTAAGCGAGTTAATCGTGGTGACCAATTAGCAAATTTTAAACAAGGTAAAGGTGATTATGGCGGAATTGCAGGATGGTCTGACGATGGTGCTGATATTACTGCAGAAGTTAAATCTTACGAACCTAACGACTATGGCCTATATGATATGGCTGGTAACGTTGCAGAATGGGTGGCTGATGTTTACAGACCTATTGTAGATGATGAGTTTAATGATTTTAACTACTATAGAGGTAATGTTTATACCAAAAATGTCTTAAATGAAGACGGTACTGTTAAGATAGTAACAGTAGATGAAATTGTTTACGACACTTTAAGTAACGGTAAAATTATTGCAAGAGATTTACCAGGTGAGATTGCTACTACTGCTGTAGATGAAGAAGAAACCTATTTAAGAACAAACTTCAGTAAAAGTGACAACCGTAACTTTAGAGATGGTGATAAGCGCTCTTCTCGTTATTACAGAGATAGTTTTGACGAAGCAGATACAAATGCCAAGGATACCAGAAAAATGTACAACTCGCCAAAGCATGTTGTTGAAGTAGATTCTTCTGAAGGTGAAATGGTAAGAAAGTATGATAAATCTAATAACAGAACATCTTTAATCAACGATGAAGTAAGAGTTTATAAAGGTGGTTCCTGGAGAGATAGAGCATATTGGATTGACCCAGCTCAGCGTCGTTATTTCCCACAAGATATGGCTACAGATTATATTGGCTTTAGATGTGCTGTATCTAGAGTAGGATCAAAATCTGAAGGGAAAGGAAAAAGACGAAACTAAAAGACACTAAATAATATTTTAAAAAGTCCTGATAAAATTATCAGGACTTTTTTATTTTTAAGCCTATGGAAATAGCCCAATTATACCAAAAATTTAGAGCAAGTTCATCGATATCTACAGATACCCGAAAACTGACAAAGGACTGTATGTATTTTGCCCTAAAAGGAGATAATTTTGATGGTAATAAATTTGTGTCACAAGCTTTTGAAGCTGGTGCTAAATATTGCGTTGTTGATGACAAGAAAGCAGTAATTAACCAAAATTGTCTTTTAGTTGAAGATACATTGACAGTGCTTCAGCAATTGGCAAATTATCACAGAAAAGAAATTAAAATTCCTATTATATCTCTAACGGGAAGTAATGGCAAAACTACAACCAAAGAACTAATTCAAACCGTATTAGCTACAACATATAATGTAAAGGCTACAAAAGGCAACCTAAACAACCATATTGGTGTACCACTTACTTTATTAACTTTTTCAAGCTTGGATTTTGGAATTGTTGAAATGGGAGCTAATCACTTAAAAGAAATCCAGTTTCTGTGTTCAATAGCTGAGCCAGATTTTGGGCTTATTACAAATTTTGGAAAAGCACACTTGGAAGGTTTTGGAAGTCTTGAAGGCATCATACAAGGAAAGTCAGAACTTTATGACTATTTAATAGCGAATAAGAAATCTGTTTTTATCAATACTGATGATATTAAACAAGTACAACAGATTGGTGCTTACTCTAAAGTTATCAACTTTGGCTCAAGCCCAAACAATGATCACACAATTAAATTTGAAAACGCCAATCCATTTGTAACTTTGAGTTATAACGATACCAGAATAGAGAGTCAACTTATAGGAGATTACAATTATAGTAATATTGCGTGTGCAATTGCAATTGGCGAATATTTTAAAGTAACCTCAGAAAATATTAAAAAGGCTATTGAAAATTATCAACCAAAAAATAACCGTTCGGAAATTATAGAAAAAAATTCTACTAAAATTATTCTTGATGCCTATAATGCCAACCCAACCAGTATGTTGGCCGCATTAAAAAATTTCAAACAATTAGAGGCTGAAAATAAATATCTCTTTTTAGGCGATATGTTTGAATTAGGAAACGAAGCAGAAACAGAACATCAAGCTATTGTTGATTATGTAGAAAAACATTTTAATTCCAATACTTATTTAATTGGAGAAAATTTTAATAAAACGAAAACTTCATTATTAATCCATAAGTTTTCAACGTTTGAAGATTTAAAACCACATTTGAAACAACAAAACCTAGATAATTGTTCTATTTTAATCAAAGGCTCACGAGGCATGGCTTTGGAGCGTATTTTAGAGCTCATCTAAAAAAATTTATAAAAAGAAATCCAAACTGAATAGTTTGGATTTCTTTTTTTGTGGGTCATACTGGATTCGAACCAGTGACTTCTACCCTGTCAAGGTAACACTCTGAACCAACTGAGTTAATGACCCTTGATACTAAATTTATAAACGTAATAATTAATTCTGATTAATGAGCTTCTCAATCATTTTTCGACTTTTCCATCTTTTTATAGTTATCTCTCTTTGAACATCAAATGACCTACAATCATAAGTTTCAAAATATTTCAATTACCAATTCTTCGCTCTTGAAGTAAAACCTTTATTACTTGCTAATGTTTTTCTATTCTTCCTTCAATTCCATTCGTTGAGCCAACATATTTATTTAGTTTTTCAGAAAATAAAATATAAGTAAAGAATTTCATTACAACAACCAACAAAAAAGGTTTCCTATATTAGGAAACCTTAGTGGGCGCAGAGAGATTCGAACTCCCGACCCCTTGGGTGTAAACCAAGTGCTCTGAACCAACTGAGCTATGCGCCCGATTTTTTTAAACTTACACAGGATTCGGAAAACCTGACCCTCCCGATGTAATCGGGATACTCTAACCAACTGAGCTACTCGCCCTCTAAATTGGATTGCAAATATAGATTAGTTTTTAATATCTCAAAAGAAATTTTATAAAAAAAATCAAATTATTTCAGCAACTACAAATGTGCTACCTCCAATGAAGATAACATCATTTTCATTAGCAGCTGACCTTGCGGAATTTAATGCTTCTTCAACACTATTAAATGCTCTCCCTTTAAGTCCGTATTCTACAAATTGGGCTTTCAATACCAAAGCATCTAGACCACGTTGCACATTGGGTTTACACAAATAATACGAGGCTGACTTTGGCAATGACGGCAATACTCCTGACAAATCTTTATCATTAACAACTCCAAATACTATGTGCAGACGCTCGTATTCTTCTTCTTTTAATTGTTGCATAACATAGGTTAACCCTTCCCTATTATGTGCCGTGTCACATATAGTTTTTGGCTTATGACCCAAAATTTGCCAACGTCCTTTCAATCCTGTATTGTTAATAACATTTAAAAGGCCTTTTTTTAATTCTGTTTTAGAGATTTTGAATTTTGAATAACTCAATATATTTACAGCTTGCATTACTGCCTTTATATTATGAATTTGATATAAACCTTTCAAATCACTTTTTAGTCCTTTCTGGATTAATTTATCTGCAAAAAAAATTTCGGAATTTGAAGATTTTGCTTTTACTTGAAATATAGACTTAGTTTCAGGTTGAGTTTCACTCACAACCACAGGTACATTTGGTTTAATGATTCCAGCCTTTTCTTCTGCTATTTTTTGAAGTGTATCTCCTAAAAACTGAGTATGATCTAAGCCTATATTGGTGATAATAGACAACTCAGGAGTGATAATATTTGTAGAATCTAATCGTCCTCCCAAACCCACTTCAATTATTGCAACATCTACCTTTTGTTTAGCAAAATAACCAAATGCCATTCCTACAGTCATTTCAAAAAAAGACAACTGATGTGATTCTAAAAATGCTTTGTTGCGCTTAATAAAACCAATGACGAATTGTTTGGAAACAACCTCACCATTAATGCGAATGCGCTCTCTAAAATCCTTTAGATGTGGTGATGTATATAAACCAACTCTATAACCAGCTTTTTGAAGTACCGAAGCTAACATGTGGCTTGTTGAACCTTTTCCATTGGTACCAGCAACATGAATTGATTTGAATTGTTTGTGAGGATTATCTAAATGATGAGATAATGCTAATGTGTTTGTTAAATCTTTTTTGAAAGCTGATTTGCCCTTATTTTGATACATGGGCAATTGTTGAAACATCCAGCTAACTGTCTCATCGTAATTCATAATTACTGACCAACGTCAAAATTAATACTTACAAAACCCACCTGAGTTGAAGGTGCGTCTGAATCTGCTGGCCATTTATGGGATAATGCTATTTTTTTTGCTGGTTCTAATAAACATGGATGTGTATTGGTTGTACCTCTAATACCAGGTTCAGCTTTAACGACTTTTCCTTGTCTGTTTACTTCAATACGGACAACCACCAAACCATACTCGTTACAGTCTTGTTTATATATATCTCTTGAAGGTTTTCCTCGTCCTCCTAGTCCATAACCCACTCCACCTTTTCCAGGACCTGAACCTCCAAAATAACTTGGAGCATAAGGATCACCATCTAACTGGCCTTTATTTCCTCCTACATTGTCTGACCCTTCTCCTCCATCAGTATTGCCCTCTGCATTTTTTACTCCACCAATAAGATTATCTAGTTTTTTCTTTTTTTCTGTTTCCTCTCTACGCTTTTGTTCTTCAGCTTCGCGTTTTTTTCTTTCTATTCGTTCGGCTTCAGCTTTGGCTTTTGCTTCAGCTTCTTTCTGTTTTTTGATTGCAATTGATTCGGCTGTTTCTTGAGTCATAACCTCCTCTGCTTGTGATACTGGTTCCGTAGGTTCTACTTTTGACTTTTCTGGCTGTGCTTCTTCTACCTCTTTTTGTTGAACAGCTTTTCGAGGTTCACTGAGTGGCTTATTCCCACTTCCAAAATCAGTAGTACCAAAATTTACCGCTACTCCGTATTCTTCTGGTGGATCTAAATATTGTGGGCCAACAACAAACAATAGCAGCACTAGAATCACTGTAATTAGAATTGTGATTCTGGCAGAATTACGTTCGTGTTTGTTGTCTAAATACTTCAACTTAATCTGATTTTGATTAGTTTCTATTTCAAAAATGATGCCGTTTAATTTGGCTTCACTGCAAGTATAACCTTGAATTTATTTCTGTTGGCTATATCCATTACTTTTACAACATTTTCAACAGGTACAGATTTTTCAGCTCTTAAAACAATAGTTGGTTCTTCTTTATCTGACAAAATAGATACCAATTGGTTTTCCAAAATGCTTTCTCCTACTCGTTTTTGGTCTATATAATAAGTTAGATCTGCTTTAATACTAACAGCTGTAGACTTTTTATTTTCAGTCTTTCCACTTGCTTTCGGCAACACAATATCAATAGCATTTGTTGTTACCAATGTTGAAGCAATCATAAAAAAAATCAATAACAAGAAAACAATATCCGTCATGGACGCAAAATTGAATTCTGGTGTTACTTTGTTATTTCGTCCTCTAATATTCATATTAGATTGGTTCGTTTAATAAATCTAGAAACTCAACAGAATTAGCTTCCATTTTATGCACCACTTTATTGGTTCTTACCACTAAATGGTTATAAGCCACATATGCAACAATACCAACCACAAGTCCACCAACAGTAGTAGTCATTGCGGTATATAATCCGCTAGCGAGCACATCCATTTGAATAGTTCCTCCTGCATTTGCCAATTCAAAAATTGAAAGTATCATCCCAATGACCGTTCCTAGGAAACCAATCATCGGTGCCACTCCTGAAATTGTAGCGAGTACACTTACGTTCTTTTCGAGTCCATAAACCTCTAATCTACCAGCGGTTTCAATAGCTGTATTAATATCTTCCAATGGCTTTCCTATTCTGGTGATTCCTTTTGCTATTAAGCGTGATACTGGTGAATTAACCTGAGCACACAACATTTGTGCAGATTCCGTTTTTCCATTACTAACGTGATCTTTTATTTGATTCATAAAGTTTGAATCGACTTTTGAAGCATCTTTTATTGCGAAAATACGTTCAAAATAAATGTATGTTGAAACAATCAAAAGGGCAAAAAGGATGATAATGATGATCACGCCTGCACTACCACCACTTGTGATAAGCTCTATGATAGAAAGTGTTTTTTCAACTGATTCTTCATCAGTCACCACTTCAGCAGTATCTTGAAAAATACTAAGTAATGCCATATATAAATTCTTTAAATTTTAGGTTCTAAATAGATATAACGTTAAGTTTTTGGCTTAAGTATATTTAGAACAAGCCTCTAGTAACCATAAATGCTGCTGCTCCTGCCAAGAAACCGACAAATGCCAACCATGAAATCTTTTTTAGATACCAGAAAAAATCTATTTTTTCCATTCCCATTGCCACAACACCTGCAGCAGACCCGATGATAAGCATACTACCACCTGTACCAGCAGAATAAGCTATAAAGTGCCACAATTCATTATCTAATGGCTCAGAAAACATACCTAAACTTGCTGCAACTAATGGCACATTATCAATAATTGCCGAGCCAACACCTAAGAGTAACACTACTAAATCCGAAACGCCTTCTCCATGTAATTCTGTGCCCATCATTGGCATTGATTCTTGAAGAGAACCAGCAAAATTAAATAGAATACCTAGAGATTCTAATGCAGCAACAGCCATTAAAATTCCTAAGAAAAATAAGATACTTGGCAATTCTATTTTAGACAATGAAGCATGTACAGGACTGTGACTTGAAGACGCTTCATGTTCATCTGAAACAGCTTGGGTTATTGCAAACTTTGAGTTACTATAAATTTCAGCAAATATGGCAACAACACCTAAGGACAACATCATACCAACATAAGGAGGTAAATGCGTAATCACTTTAAAAACAGGAACAAATACAATAGCTCCCAAACCTAAAAACAGCATGGTAGAACTAAATTTGCTTTTTGGCTTATCATCCTCATCTTGCAATTCTAAAGTACCTTTAAATGGTTTAAGATATGAGGCAATAAAAGTAGGTACAGCCATACATAATAATGATGGTATAAAGAGATAGACGAATAACTTCCCTGTTGAAACCTTATCGCCAATCCAAAGCATTGTAGTAGTTACATCACCAATTGGAGACCAAGCTCCACCTGCATTTGCTGCAATGATAATTAAACCTGCATACCAAATTCTAATATCTCTGTCTCTTACAATTTTCTGAAGAATTGAAATTAATACAATTGTAGCTGTAAGATTATCTATTATAGCGGAAAGTATGAATGCCAGTATAGAAAACATCCAAAGTAATTTCTTTCTGCTATTAAAATTAACTGCAGATTTGATAGTAGAGAAACCATCAAAATAATCGATAATTTCAACAATGGTCATTGCTCCCAATAGAAACACTAATATCTCAGCGGTTTTACCTAAATGGTGTAAGAGCGTTTCTTCCATCCATTCCATCTTGGCTTCATGACCAAAATTTGCAAAGCCTTCTACCAAACCATGGCTTGCAGAATCAAACCATTCATTAAAGTCATCAATACCAAGTGAAATTAATGCCCAACTAATAGCCATCATCACCAATGCTGGTATTAATTTATCTATTTTAATATTATGCTCTAATGTAATGGCTAAATAACCAAAAACAAAGACTAGAATTATTACGGTTGTCATATGTAGTTATAATTTATATTAATTGTCTTAGTGCAATTTCAAAGGCAGTTTCACTAATACCAATTTGTGATGGATTATTTTTATTTACTTTTTTTAATGCTTTTTTTATAACTCTCGATGTATCATTAAAAATGGCTTCATCTGTCATTTGTACTCTTCTCTCCATGAAATAGGCAAAAACTCTTGCCATACCACAGTTAGATATAAAATCGGGAATTAAACTTACCTTTTGGTCTGTATGCTCCATTATTGATCCAAAAAATATTTCCTTATCTGCAAAAGGTACATTTGCTCCACAGGTAATCACCTCTAAACCAGTATCTATCATTTGATCTATTTGATCTTGGGTAACCAAACGAGATGCTGCACAAGGTGCAAAAACTTCAGTCTGTAAAGACCAAATCTTTTCATTTATTTCATCAAAAGGAATAAGGTTTTCTGCGATTAATGTATTTCCGGTTTTGTTAAGGTATAATTCTGTGATTTCCTTAAATGAAAAACCATCTGCATTTATTAAACCGCCAACTCTGTCAATTATACCAACAACTTTAGCTCCCATTTGTGCAAAATAAAATGCTGCTGCTGCACCAACGTTTCCAAAACCTTGCACAACAACTTTTTTATTTTTTATGGAATTTCCATTTATATCATAAAAATGTTTTGCTGCTATGGCCACTCCATAACCAGTGATCATATCTGCGACAGTATATTTTTTTGTGACGTCTGGTGAATATTTTGGATTCTCAATTACTTTTATCACACCATGTCTTAACTGACCAATTCTATTTATTTTATCAGCTTGAGAGGGTTTAAAATGCCCTTCAAAAACCCCTTCTTGAGGATGCCAAACACCGCTTTCTTCAGTAATGGGAATTACCTCGTGTATTTCATCAACATTTAAATCTCCTCCAGTTCCGTAATAGCTTTTCAACAACGGTGAAACAGCAGCATACCAGCGCTCTAAAACGCCTTTCTTCCTTGGGTCTTGAGGATCGAAATTAATACCAGATTTGGCTCCGCCTATTGCAGGACCTGAAACGGTAAATTTTACTTCCATGGTTTTTGCTAACGATAGCACCTCATTTTTATCTAGCCCTTTTCTCATCCTAGTTCCTCCACCAGCAGCACCTCCTCGCAATGAGTTAATAACTGTCCAGCCTTGGGCATCTGTTTCGGGATCATTCCAATGGAATACTATTTCTGGGGACTTATTTTCGTACTTCTGAAGTAACTCCTTTATCAATTTTTTGATGTTTTGGTTAGTTGTAGCAAATATAAAAAACTCTAAAGCCTAAAAAGTGAATAAATTATTAATTTTCTGGATTAGGAATTAAAACTTTTCCTGATGAATGATTTTTCTTAGCTCCTGTGACACTTTTGAGACAGTTAATTTCGTTTCTGTCTTTTAAAACACCCAAAAGCCCAAATATTACAGCTTCTTTAAATTCGATAATTTTTTTTTCTGGAATACTAATTTTAGCATCTGAGAGTTTTTTTATGCGATTAATTAAAAATTCATTGTAAGCTCCACCTCCAGTAACAAGGACGTTTGCTTTTTCAGAATTTATAACATTAGAAATTTGTATTGCGATATGCTCAACAAAAGTTCTTAATATCGTTTTTGTATCTAATTCAAATTCATCTATTAGCTGAAAGATTTGATAGTCCACCCATTCTAAACCTAGAGATTTTGGTGGTTTGGTTTTGTAGAATTTTATATCATTTAATTGTCTTAAAAGTTTCTCGCAAATTTTGCCTGATGAAGCAATAGCTCCTTTATCGTCGTACTCAAAATTAATTCTAGAAACATAATGGTTTAAAACTATGTTTACTGGGCAGATGTCAAAGGCAATTCTTTCGTTTTCATATTCATAAGATATATTCGCGAAGCCTCCTAAATTTAAGCAATAGTCGTATTCCCTAAACAATAATCTATCTCCAATTGGCACTAATGGAGCGCCTTGTCCGCCAAGTGCAACATCTTGAGCTCTAAAATCGCAAATCACTTTTCGTTTTAAGCGATCTGCTAAAACTTGCAAATTCCCTATTTGGTATGTTAATCCTTTTTCTGGTTGATGCAGTGCAGTATGTCCGTGGGATGAAATAAAATCAATTTCAGTTATATTATTTTTTTGAATAAAGTCATTGATTTTAGTAGCTAAATACTCAGAGTAATTACTATCAATTTTTCTTAATTCTTCAATCGATTTATTTACCAATTGGCTTAATTCTGTTTTCCATTGCTTAGAATATGCAACGGTTTGGGCTTTATGTATTTTAAATTTCCAACTTGTATTAAAAGTAAAGTCGGCATAAATAATATCTATACCATCTAAGGATGTGCCAGACATTACGGCTATAATTTTGTAGGACTGATTTAGCATATTAGTAAAAATAATATTACTTATTGAAAATACCACAAGAAACAATTATCTTTGCATGAATTTTTTATCAAATCAATAATCATAATATTTTATGGACTTTAGCTTAACAGAAGAACATTTAATGATTCGTGATGCAGCAAGAGATTTTGCTCAGACCGAATTACTACCAGGAGTAATAGAACGTGACAATGCACAAACGTTTCCGGATGAATTGGTCCGAAAAATGGGCGAACTCGGTTTTATGGGTATAATGGTAGATCCAAAATATGGCGGAAGCGGTATGGATGCTATTTCTTATGTATTGATAATGGAGGAGTTATCTAAAATTGATGCTTCAGCTTCTGTTATGGTTTCCGTAAATAACTCATTGGTTTGTTATGGTTTAGAAGCTTACGGAACTGAAGAACAAAAAGAAAAATATTTAACCAAGCTTGCTACAGGTGAGCAAATAGGCGCTTTCTGTTTAAGTGAGCCAGAGGCTGGTAGTGATGCAACTTCTCAAAAAACTACTGCTATTGACAAAGGTGATCACTACATTATAAATGGAACAAAAAATTGGATTACCAATGGTGGCCGTTCTGATGTGTATTTAGTTATTGCACAAACCGATAGAGAAAAAGGACACAAAGGTATCAATGCATTTATTGTTGAAAAAGGAATGCCTGGTTTTGACATTGGACCTAAAGAAGATAAATTAGGAATTAGAGGGAGTGATACCCATACCCTTCAATTTAATGATGTGAAAGTTCCAAAGGAAAATAGAATTGGTAAAGATGGATTTGGATTTAAATTCGCTATGAAAACACTTTCTGGTGGACGAATTGGAATTGCGTCTCAAGCTTTAGGTATTGCCGCTGGAGCTTATGAATTGGCATTAAAATATTCTAAAGAACGTAAAGCATTTGGGACTGAAATTTGCAACCATCAAGCTATTGCTTTTAAATTGGCTGATATGTACACGGAAATTGAAGCAGCCAGAATGTTGGTTATGAAAGCTGCGTGGGATAAAGATCAGGGCAATAATTATGATATGTCTAGTGCTATGGCAAAACTTTATGCTAGTAAAGTTGCCATGGAGCAAACGGTTGAAGCTGTACAAATACACGGTGGAAACGGTTTTGTTAAAGAATACCATGTAGAACGTTTAATGCGTGATGCAAAAATCACCCAGATTTATGAAGGAACATCAGAGATTCAAAAGATTGTGATTTCTCGTGGAGTGATAAAAGGATAAACTATAATATTTTTATAATACAATGAATTACCCATCATTTTTTGATGGGTTTTTTATTCATATTTCTAAAGTTTAAATTTAAGCAATTAAATTTCATTATATTAGTAAAAGCTAATTGCATTTAAAACCCTCCCCTTTTAAATAACTGTAATCTATAAAATAGTTTATGGTTTCATGGTATTGTAGAATAATTGGTTCCTTAGTTATTTTTTGTTTCACTATATCTTCTCCATTTTTGGCTAATGGACAAGAGTCAGTACACGAAAAACCTTTTTCTTTTAATGCTTTAACAATCAATGATGGGTTGTCTCAAAATAGTGTTATTAGTATTGCTCAAGACAGTATAGGACATTTATGGCTCGCTACACAAGATGGTTTAAACAAATATAATGGCAGGAGTTTTACATATTACGATAAACAGTTTGAAGATATTACAAGGCCTACGTTTAGTAAACTAGGGAAAATTTATTTTGATAAACAAAATCAGTTATGGATTATTACTAATTCTGGTAAATTAGAACTTTATAATTCAGAAACAGATGATTTTAAACATATAACTTCCTTTAGTAATGTTAGTACTATATTTCAAGATAAAAATTTAAACAGCTATATAGGTACCTATGGTGAAGGTCTATTTAAAATAGATGCTAAAACCAAAGACACATTACAGGTATTTAAAACAGAAGACAAACATAAAACAGTATATGACTTTATTGAGAGAAACAACTCCATTATTGTTGCAACTACAGGCTCCGTTTATGAGTTTGAGAATAACAAAGCTTACAGAGAATTTAAGGTATCCACCCATAACAATGCCAATTTTAGTACTCTCGAAAAAGATAAAAATGAAACCATTTGGCTAGGCACTTATGGACAAGGGTTATATTATAAAAAAAGAAACAAAGATTTTTTTATAAAATACGAGCACAATGAATTACCTGAAGATTTAAATATTGAAGATCTGCTGATTGACAAAGAAAATAGATTGTGGATTGCCACTTATGGAAATGGTGCTTATATAATAAACCAAAAAAACAACAGCCTAACAAATTTTAAAGCAAACAAAAATAACCCCTATGCTATTGATTATAATGACATGCTTTGCTTATTTGAAGATTCTACTGGCATCATTTGGTTAGGATCGGATGGCACAGGCGCCAATTATTATGATGAGCATCTAATAAAATTTAATGTACTTACCAATAATCAAGTTCCTAAAAATGTAAATGTTGATGTCGCAAGAAGTATCAGTACTGATAATACAGGGAATTTATGGATAGGGACTTCTGGTAAAGGGCTAACTCAAATTAACTTTAAAACTAATAATTATAAAACATTCACAACAAAAAACTCTCCTCTAGTTAGTGATAGAATTATTAGCTTACTGCACAACAACAATAAGTTATGGATTAGGCACCAAGGGTTTGGCCTCAATATTCTTAATAGCTATGGAGAATACGAAACTTTTCCTCAAATATCCAACCTCATTATTTGGCGAATAGTTAAAGAAAACAATCAACAGAGCTGGCTTTGTACCGAGCGAAACGGTATTATTCTTTTCGATATAAATACTGGAATTATAAAACAATTTAACACCAATAATTCTTCATTGTTAACCAATGATATTAGAGTTGTAACCAAAGGAGAAAACAGTAGTTTATGGATAGGAACCGAAGATGATGGTTTGTATAAATTAAACATAAAATCTGATAATCTCACTAAAGTTGAAACCGTTAACGGAAAGATTAAATCTTTGTATTATAATAATAACAACCTTTGGATAGGTACTAACGGAAAAGGTCTTAAAAAATACAATACTAAAAATAGCACTGTAAAAACTTATACCAAAGCTGACGGTTTGCCCAATAACGTAATTTACGGCATATTACCAGGTGATGATGGCAATTTGTGGTTAAGCACCAATTATGGCATAAGCAAGTTTAGTCACCAAACCGAAGATCATTTTGAAAACTACAGCAACTACGATGGTTTACAAGCTCTAGAGTTTAACACTGGTGCATACTATAAAGACAACAATGGTAATTTATATTTTGGTGGACTAGAAGGACTTAACTGGTTTAACCCAAATCAGTTAACATTCAACCCTGTAAAACCCAAAACCATCATTAGTAAATTTGAAATTTTCACTAAAAAACAACCATTAGATCAAAATATAGCTTATAAATTCAATGAGAATACGGTAATTTTTACATTTTCAAGTTTACATTTTTCACAGCCAGAACGTAATTTATATAAATACCTATTAGCTAATTATGATGAAAACTGGATTGAAGCAGGAAACACTAATACAGCACATTATACAAATCTGCCACCTAATGACTATACATTCAAAGTAATTTCCAGTAATTATGATGGAGTTTGGAATGACACAGCAGCAACATATTCATTTACAATTAAACAACCATGGTACCTAAGCACAGTTGCTATAATATGCTATGTCCTTTTTATAATGACTGGCATTTATCTCATTTACCGTTACTTAAAATGGAGATGGCATATGAAAATGCAGCTACAGTTTGAGCACAAAGAAACTGAACGATTAAAAAAACTTGATGAATTCAAAACACGGATTTACACTAATATCTCACATGAGTTTCGCACACCACTCACTTTAATTTCTGGACCTATTGAAAAACAATTATCAAAACCAAACCTTTCAGAAGACGATGTAAAGGAACTTTCGTTAGTGCAAAACAATTCAAAACGATTATTGAATTTAGTTAACCAACTATTAGACCTATCAAAACTTGAGTCTGGCAATTTAAAATTATCCGTTAGTAAAGGAAACCTAACTGCCTTTTTTAAGCAGATAACCGCTGCTTTTAAATTTAAAGCAAAAGATAAGAATATTAGCTTTACGGATAACCTACAACCTATAAAGGAAGCTTGGTTTGATATTGATGTTATAGAAAAAATAATAACCAATTTGTTATCTAATGCCATAAAATACACACCAGAAGACGGGAAAATTCATTTTGAAACCATTGAGAAAAATGGACAGCTCATTATAACGGTTATTAACAATGGTAACACAATATCAGACGAAGAACTTGGCAAATTATTTCAAAGATATTACCAAAACAGCAAAAGTGCAGATGGTGTGGGTATAGGTCTTTCTCTGGTAAAAGAATTAGCAATTTTATCGCATGGCAATATTGTGGCACATACCATGAACAAGGATGATATTCAGTTTACTATAACTTTACCAATAGAGCGTTCATATTATGATATTTCTGAAATAAATGATGAGGAACAAATAATTAAAAACGCTAAAAGTACTTATAAAACACCAATAGAAAATGAACTAACATCAACGACAAAACAAGCAGACAAGCCAATACTTCTTATAGTTGAAGATGAAAAGGACATTAGAGAGTTTATAAGTTCAATTTTCAAAAATAGTTACAACATCAAAGAGGCCTCCAATGGAGAAAGCGGTATAAAAAAAGCTGTTAAGTACATACCAGATATTATAATCAGTGATATTATGATGCCAAAAACTGATGGCATAGAGCTCTGCAATACACTTAAAAATGACGAAAGAACCAGTCATATTCCAGTAATAATATTAACAGCAAAGAGTGGTGACACAAACGAGATAAAAGGGTTAAAGACAGGAGCTGATGATTATGTTGTAAAACCATTTAATAGTGACAAACTTAAAATACGTGTTGAAAAACTCATAGAACTTAGACAAAAACTACAACAACGCTACAGCAATAATTTTGAATTAAATGATATTAAAACAACACCTGTAGATCAACAGTTTTTAACCAAACTTGCAACGGTTTTAAATGAGCATATTTCAGATTCTTCTTTCAATTCAAAAGATTTAGCAAAAAAAATGCTGTTGAGTAGAATGCAACTTCATAGAAAACTCAAAGCTATTACCGGTTTTTCTACAACCGAGTTTATACGTAATGAAAGATTAAAATTGGCCATTAATCTCCTAAAAGATTCTGACCAAACAATTTCTGAGATTGCTTATCAAATTGGCTTTAATAGTCCTTCGTATTTTATTAAATGCTTTAAGGATGTTTATAAAACTACCCCTTCGGAATTTTATTCAAAAAACTGAAAAACAGTTATTTAACAACATGACGTTACATAATTGTTATACTTTGTTACATAATTGACATCTCAATTTCCATTCTCAATATAATTTTACAAACAAGCAATACGTCTCCTCTTTCGTATTGTATCCCTTAACTAAAATCGTCTAATTAAAAGCAACTGTATAATGCTGAAAAAACATCAATTAGACGACACCAATAATAGCGAACAAAATATTTACATAAGTATAGACCATTTAAAACATGGCAACTATACCATAAACATTCTACTAAACAATAAAGTTGTTAAATCTATTAATATCAATAAATAAATTTATGAAACCGATAAAAACTTAAAAATAAAACATGAAATCAACACAAGTAAACACTACAACATCAGAAGGTAAAACCATAGCAATCATTGCTTATATAACCATTATAGGCCTCATCATTGCTTTTGTAATTAACAATGACAAAAAAAATGCCTTTGCAAAATATCATATTACACAATCCTTAGGCTTAGCTCTCACAGGACTTGCATTGGGTATTATTGGTCTTATTCCAATTTTAGGTTGGCTTATTAACATTATTGGCATTTTCATTTTACTGTATATGTGGATTATGGGACTTATTAGCGCCATCAACGAAAAGGAAAAACCAGTACCTCTTTTGGGACAACACTATATAAAATGGTTTAACAAGATTTAATATAAAACATCATGAAAACAAAACACATCATATTAGTACTTATAGGCCTTTTTCTAAGCATAAATACAGATGCTCAAATTTTTAAAAAATTAAAAGAGAAAGCCAATAAAGCTTTAGGAATTGAATCTCACGAAGAATCATTAACGTTTGGCAATTCTGCTCTACAAATTAATACAGATGCTAAAAAGGCATTTTATAAAGAAGATGTTGTAATTGAAATGTTTGAAAACAACAAACTAACTCAGACCCAATATTTTGACAAAGATGAAATTGCTGTTAGAATTGAAGATGAGAAAATTGTAAAATCTGGTTACAATGATAGCGAAGGATTCATTTATGCCTACAATAAAAAAACGGATCAATATGAAAAATTATCAATTGTAGCATTGCAAAGTCAAGGAATGATGGCTCCAACTATGATGCTTGAAGCCTATAAACTACCACCAGAACCATTTATGGCAAGCTTAGAAAAGCATACTAATCAAGGTTTAACTCCCAACCCTTTTAACGGTATTGTAGAATTTTCTTCTATTTACAAACCTGAAAACTTTAGGCATAATGACTTTAAAGAATCTAAACTAAAAAGTAATGGAAAAACCTATACCAAGTTTGATTTTTATAACCAAGCTGGCCATGAAGGAAGTTATGTACTTTTTGATGACAAGAATCGCTTAGTAGAAATTTACACCAATAAATCAACTACTAGCCAACCATCTGAGGGATTTTCAATGGATATGATGCCACTGGGAGAAAGCCGAATTAAGTACGATTATAAACCCGTAGATGTAAAATTACCACCTGCTAAAGAAGTAAAAATGGCAGGACAAGGTATGATGGAAATGATTTTTGGCTCTTTTAAAATAGATAAAAATAATGGCAATTCTGATGATGACGATTATGATACTTCCAAATCAAAAGGGATGGTAAAATCCATAAAAAAATCATTGAAGAACAACAAGATAACTAACGATATGCTGCCAGAATCTTACGATTTTGATTATGTCTATAAAACCACCTTTGTACAGAATTCTAAAAAATCAAACGCAATGGATATGAATTTTTTGGTTAACACTAAAAATGCAAATTACAATGGTGCTGAATATATCCTTAAAGAAAAAAAAGCCCAAGGCAAATCCATAATGATTTTTGATTTAGACCTTAATGCTATGGTTATGTTCATGGAATATGACAATCAAAAAATGTTACAAATACATTCAATACCTGAAGTTAAAGACATAAATAACCAAGTAGATTTTACGATAAAGGAATTACCGTCAAAAACTATTTTAGGCTTTAAGTGTACAGTGCTACAGCTAGAAAATGAAAAACATATTATTAAAGCTTATCACACCAAAAATGCACCAATTTCATTAAGCAACTTCTTTGGGTTTAGTGGTTCTAAAGGTTCAAAAAACCTAAACCTTCCAGACATGAAACCTAGATTACTAAAACAATTTGAAAATAGTCTAGTGATGGAAATGCAATATGAAGACAAAAAAAGGAAAAAGAACAATTTTGTTATTACAGCAAAATCCCTTGAGAAAGAACCTACAAAAATTAAAAAAACAGAATACGAAAGTATGAACATGTTTTCTGCTGGAAATATGTTCAAAAATTAAAAAATCAATTATTTATAAACTTAAAATCAATAAAAATGAAAACTAAAATCTCAAATTACATCTTAAAAACATTTGTATTAGTATTAATGATTTCTATGGCATTGGCCACAATAAGCTGTTCTAGCGATGATGGCGACGATGGTGATAATCCCAATGCAATCTGTAGTCAGCTCGCAACCTTTTCCCCAACATATCTTGATACATTCAACGCTTTTCAAACAAATCCCAATGCGGAAACCTGTAATGGTTTCCGAAACACTGTGCTAGATCTCATAAATGCTATTGAGAATTGCCCTGAGCTTGCAGAACAATATTCAGAGTTGGAAGAATCAGCCCAAGCTTGGACAGACTTGGATTGCTCACAAGATTTTGATTAGGAAAGTAAAGCTTTTTAATCGACTTGTAAATATGTTTAAAAAATTAAATAAAACCAAGAACACAAAATACAATGAAAACAATCAAACTTTTTTTAGCAACTATGGTAATTTGTATGTTCACAACTACAAGTTTTTCACAAACCGAAACAAAATTAGGTGCGCTTTTAGCGTATGGTACCGAAATTGAAAACATAGGTGTTGGAGCAAATGCCGAATTTCCAATAATTGAAAAACTAACCATATCACCATCCTTTATTTACTATCTGCCAAAAGATGAAAGTGGCATAAAAATTAACTGGTTTGAAGTTAACGCCAACGCCAACTATTATTTTTTAGATGAAGAAAATATTGATGTCTATGGCATTGGAGGTCTTAACTACACTAACGTTAAAGTAAAATATGACGGTGATTCCATTTTTGGTGATGACCTATCTGTTAGCGACGGTAGAATAGGCCTAAACTTAGGTGGTGGTACCAATTTTAACATTGGTAGTAACATTACTCCGTTTGCAGAATTAAAATATGTCATCATAGATGGCGGACAGCTTGTTATTGCTGCTGGTGTAAAATTTAATTTATAAAAAATAAATCAAAATTTTAAACCCAAATATTAATCAATAAATATACACATTATGAAAACTTTAAAAATTACAATTTTTTGCACCTTAATAAGCTTTTTAAGCTTTTCACAAACGGTACACACAGTTGATAACCGAGATCAATCTGGTGCTCAATACACAGATTTACAAACAGCTATAAATGCTGCAAGTGCAGGAGATATTATTCAATTGCATCCATCACCAAATACTTATGGATCCATTACTATTGATAAAATGCTCACCATAATTGGACTTGGTCACAATCCTGCAAATTCCAATGGAGAAGTTGCAACAATTTTAAACATTACATTTATAAATAATTCGGCAAGTTCGGAAATTAAAGGCTTGACCTTTAATAGTATCAATTGTGGATTATCAACCACGAGTCCAAATCAAGATAACATGCACATTATTAATAATCGTATAAATGCATCAATAACTGGTGCTTCCACCGACAATTTGAGTGATGCTTGGATCATTGAAGGCAATTACTTTACAAATACTTCTACTAATGTGAACTCTCAAAGTGGGACTAATGATTGGCAGGTAAAGAATAATTTTGTAAGAGGTATAATTGTTAATTTAAACAATACCAGTATTGTTACCAATAATATTTTTCTAAGTACAGCAAGTTCTGATACTTTTTTTTCAAACTGTCCTAGTCCAATGGTAAATAATAATATTTTCTTAGCTACTGGTACTTTAACTGAAATTGGGTTATCCAACTCCTCAATAACATTTGTAAGCAACATCACTTATAGTTATTTTGGTGCAACTATAGACCCTCTTTCAGGCAGTAACAATTTAGATAATACCGACCCTATGTTTGAAAATGTCCCTTTTGGATCTGTTACCGATTTTTACAATAACAACTTCAATTTAACTAGTGTTTCTCCAGGAGTTAATGCTGGTAGTGACGGAACAGATATAGGCCTATTTGGAAATAATTTTGTATTTGATCCCAACGGAAGACCTAACCTTACACCATATCCAGAAAGTATTACAATTACAAACAGTGTTGTTGCTCCAGGACAAACACTTAATGTGGACTTTACTGCAACTCAAAAACAATAAAGATGAGACGTGTTTTACTTTTTCTTATTTTAAGTATTGGGCTGATTTATAATGGCTGGAGACAAATTACAGCGGCTGAATATTTTATAGATTCTGATCCTGGTATAGGCAATGCCACTAACTTAACAGTTACAAATGGCAATACTATAAATAGTAATTTTAGTATCCCAACCTCGGGATTAAGTAACGGATTACATGTACTTCATATTCGTGTTAAAGGCACTAATGATGTTTGGAGTTTGTACTATCGTGATTATTTTTACATTCTAACTATAGAGGCTCCTCCTATAGGTTCTAATTTGAGTGCAGCTGAATACTTTATAGATATAGATCCTGGTATTGGCAATGGTACTGCTTTGTCTATTTCATCTGTACAAATGCTAGATGACACATTTAGTATTCACACCACAGAACTTGATAATGGCTTACACGTACTTTACATGCGTGTAAAGGATTTAGATGATACTTGGAGCTTGTATTATAGGGATTACTTCTATATTCAAACCATAAACAATTTAGTTTCAACACCTATTACTGATGCTGAATACTTTTTTGATACCGATCCAGGAGTTGGCAACGGCTTTTCTGTTCCTATAAATGAAGGCTTCACGGTTGACGAAACTTTAGCGATACCAGTTCCATTAGATATGACAGATGGAGACCATTATTTGTACATACGTGTAAAAAACATGGATGATAATTGGTCTTTATACATATTTGCGCTTTTTAATGTAGATGGTAGTTTATCCGTAGAAAGCAATGAAGATTCATCTTTTAAGGTTTTTCCAAACCCTACAAATACGCTATTGAATATTCAAATCCATACAGATTTAGACTATTCAATACAACTTTTTGATATTAATGGAAAGAAGTTAATTCGTACTAAAACTAATGGATCACTTCATAGGCTAGATTTTTCAAATTATCCTAAAGGTGTTTATTTGCTTCATATTACAGAGCAAAACACCAACAAACTTAATGTTGTTAAAATAATTAAATCGTAGAAGAATCAATTTGAGTAATCTTGTTCGATAAATAAAGCCTCTATATAGAGGCTTTATTTTATAATTAATTTACCATAAAGCTGTGAAAATAAATATAAGTAAAAAGTTAATTTATCTTTTTCAAATTCTTGCATTACTAATCCAAATATTCTTGTGAAGAATGTTATCCGATCCTTTTGTGTCCTAGTGACCCTACTATTTCTAGTGAAGAAATCGTCTTCTTCTTTCTACTATGAAATTTTAATGGTGTTTTTTTATAAAAACTTCATAAACAGATTTTTAGATTCAAATAAATATCCTAAAACCTGTGGCTATGTTACATAAATCATAGCATTTGATACAATAGTCATAGCCTAAAACTATATCATAATATAATTTTGAGAACAGCCAAGGCTACAGTTATGAACAACAAAAAAAACTATCAGATGAAAACACTACTCTTACTTCTCTGTCTCTTTGTCGGGCACAGTATTCAGGCACAGACCATTGAACAGCATACTTTCGCAAATGTGGGAGGTGTACTAAACAACAGCAGTAACTCACTTCAGTTTACTATTGGCGAACCAATTATTGATCTCATAGGGACAGACGCTTCATTAGACCAAGGTTTCTGGGCTATCTCGGGCTCACGCTATACATTGAGTATTGACACTAGCACTATGGAAGACTTTGAAATAACAGTTTACCCCAATCCTGTTAAAGATTTTCTAACTATCCAAATGAACCAAATTTTACCTTATGAAGTATCTATTTACAACGTATTAGGACAAAAGGTTTTAGAAGAGAATATGTTCTTTGGAGGGGCTTATTCTAACATCAATTTGAGTACGCTGAGTAGAGGGAACTATTTAGTGAGACTGTCTATACCTGAGTTGCAAATTAACAAAACCATTAAAATCATTAAAAACTAAAGTTATGACTTTCAAAATTACAATCCGAAATATCTTGGCGACAATGGCTTTGCTCATATCAAGCATCGTTTATAGCCAGCAACAACAAAAATATATTAACTATCAAGGAGTAGCAAGAGATGCCAGTAATGAGCTTATTGTCAGTCAATCTATAAACATTGAGGTTGCGCTAAGGTTTGGCACAACATCTGGTGCTGCCTTGTATGCAGAAACACATACAGTAACTACAGATGGAAGCGGTGTGTTTAGCCTTCTTATAGGGAATGGTACGGTGCTAAACGGTGTTTACAATAATCTTGAATGGGGTGTTCTTGCACCTTACGCAACCATTAGCTTAAATGGTACCGAAGTAGGCACTGTAGAACTATATGCTGTGCCTTATTCTAACGCTAGCGGTAAAGCTACGGATATGGAAATTAACGATCTTACCAATGTAGAAGGCATGCCTCTAAACGGGCAAGTACTTAAATATAATGGCACTAGTTGGGAACCTAGTTCTGGCGGAGCTTCTACTTGGACTCAAGAAGGAGATAATATTTATTATAATAATGGTAATGTAGGTATCAATAACTCTAACCCTTCTGCTAATTTAGATGTAGTAAATGAAGAGAACGGTTTTGCTAATGCGGTGGGCGTTCTTAGCGAAATTTCTGGTGGAGCAACAACACAAATTGGTTTTAGCACAGAAGTTTCTAACGGTATTGCATTCAAATATGGCTATAAATCAAATATAATAAATAACTCATCATCACCATCATATGGGTTCCACTCTACTACGTCTGGAAATGGTAATCAGAATTATGGTATTTATACTACGGGTGAGGATGGAAATTATTTTTCAGGAAATATAGGGTTGGGAGTACAATTTCCCTCCGAAAAAATTGATGTAGATGGTAATATTAAAGTTACCGGAGAAGTAAACCGACCTTCCACAGGTTCTGCTAATATGGTACCCATTGCGTATGGCAATGTTAGGGCTGATGGAACAGTCGCTGCAGGTACAGGTAATTTTACAGTAGATAAGTTGGGTTATGCCTATGATATAACTGTTAATGGCGAGTCCATAAATACTGAAAACTATATCATAACATCTCAAGCACAATTATTTTACCAAGAGACAGTTTTATCTGTAGCCAACGATGGTATATTAAGAATTCTTATTTCCGATGATGCATCAACAACTAATATTGGTGGTCCTTTCTATTTTATAATTTATAAGCCATAAGTCATACTATTGCTTGCTAACCGAACAAGCCTAATTAATAATAAATTTTAGATTAAGGTAGAAGAATAAAACCCTTTATCAATTCATAAAAACTAAAATCATGACAATATTTAAAAAAATCAAAAACACATTAGCTTTATTGGCATTGCTCATATCTAGCATTGTTTTTAGTCAACAGCAACAAAAATATATTAACTACCAAGGAGTAGCAAGAGATGCTAGTGATGAGGTTATTGCAAGTCAACCTATAGACATCCAGGTTGCATTGAGGTTTGGCACAACTGCAGGTGCTGCTGCCTATACAGAAACACATACAGTAACTACAGATGTAAGCGGCGTGTTTAGCCTACAAATAGGAAACGGAACCGTATTAAACGGTGTTTATAACAATCTTGAATGGGGTGTTCTTGCTCCTTACGCAACCATTAGCCTAAACGGCACTGAAGTAGGCACTGTAGAACTGCAATCCGTGCCTTATGCCAACGCCAGCGGTAAAGCCAAGGATATGGAAATCAATGACCTTACCAATGTGGATGGCATGCCAACAAACGGGCAAGTCCTTAAATATAATGGCACTAGTTGGGAGCCAAGTACTGATGAAACTAGTACTGGCGGAACTTCTTCCTGGACAGAAAGTGGAGACGATATTTATTATAATGATGGTAATGTGGGTATAAATAACACTAACCCTTTAGCTAATTTAGATATTGAAGGAAACATTATTCTACGAAATGACTTTTTTACAGACAGCAGAACAGGAATTACGATATATGGTAATGGTGATGCTCCCTTATCGGCTAGTGGAATAAATACCGTTATAAATCCAGAAGGAGATGGACATGTATGGAGCTATAATTCATCTATTGGAGGTAATGCTACTGGAAACAAATATGGTTATGAAACAACTATTATCACAAATGCAACTGGAACTCAATATGGGTTTAGCGCAGACCTTACCAATAGTAGCCCAAGTACAAAATATGGTATTTCAACACTAGGTGAAGATAGAAATTATTTCTCTGGAAATGTTGGTATAGGAGATTCAAATCCTGATGCGAAACTTCATGTTAGGTCTAGCTCAACTGGTGATAATCCTCAACTATTACTTGAAGAAATTGGCACCAACAGTTTTAGTTCAATAAAATTTACTAATGGTAATTCTACAGCAAGTTCTAATTATTGGAGAATGAATGTCTATAGTGGAGATGCTGCAGAAGAGCGAATTCTTTTCTACAATAGGGATGCTGGTAAAGATGTAGTAGAAATAAGACCAGAGGCGGTAGTAATTGATGCAGAGGTAAACCGTCCGTCTACCGGTAATGCCAACATGCTGCCTATTGCTTATGGCTATGTTGACTCTGATGGTACTGTTATAAATGGGAGTGGTAATTTTACGGTTCAAAGATTGAGTCTTGGAAGTTATATAGTTACTATAAATGGTGAGTCAATAACAGAAGAAGATTACATTTTCTTTGGTAATTCAAGATTCTCTAATATCAATTTTGCTGCGGTTAACAATTTATTAGAGATAAAAACATTTAGTAATAGTAATAATAACTTTATTGGACAAGAATTTTCATTTATTATTTACAAACCTTGAATCCAGTAATATTTCAGTTACTAAAAAAGATAATTTGTTAAACACAAAGATATCAAAAAGCTTCAGAAATAAAATTCTGAAGCTTTTTTTATTTTGATAAATCCTCAAGAACTAATCGAATTTCACCATATGAGTATTTATCATCCAATTGGTATTTTAAATCAGAAAGATTTTCGAAGGTTTTTGTTGGAATAATTTTCTTTAGTTCTTTATAATGATCCTTAGACATTAAATCAGTAATTGAAACTTCACCTGAAGAAATAAAGCTTGCCAAATGCCCAATTATAGTGTTAGCATTTAACTCTCGCTCCACGGCTATTTGGTCAATTGATTTTCTGGCTTTAAATAATTCTAAAGAAATTTTCTTGGTATCTCCTTTTTTCCTTTTTGGTTTTAGGTTTTCTAAAACGGAAATATTGTTTGAAGTTTCAATATCGTTTTCATCACAATAATCTACAATAACCCTTAATATGTCAGTTCCATATTTTTCAATTCTGGTTTTACCCATACCATGGATTTGCTTCAATTCTTGTTTGTTGGTTGGTAACATTTCACACATTGCATAAAGCGATTTTTGAGTGAATATTTGAAAATGAACCAGATCTTCTCGTTCAGCTATTTGGTTTCTCAATTCTCTTAGCAATTCAAAGAGTTTAATATTTGTGGTGCCGTCAATGATTGTTTTTCGTTGTTTCTTAGGTTTGTCTTTTGCCAAAAACACTGATTTTGCCCTAAGATTTAAAAATTGATGAGTATCAAATCCTTTTTCTAAACCTTCAAAATATAATAGTTTGGTTGCTAACAATTCATCTAAAACATCAATCTGCTTACTAATATCCTTTTCTATGGATTTGTTGTCTGTGGTAAAGCTTAGATCTTTTAAAGAGGTTTCTATCGTTGACTTAGTTTGTCCTTTAAAATATGTAATAGCCTTAATAAACCGACTTTGTAATGGTTCACTCGTTTCTGGTATTTCGGAAACTTCAATTATTATTTTTAATTGAGAATTAAATGACGTACTTACTTTAAGTAAATTGGTTACACTATCCTTGAGTATTGTTAAAGGTGTTTCTACATTACCTTCTATGCTCCCTCTATTCCTGTCTCTTATACACATCTCCGAGCCCACGAGACCGAGGCTGATCTCG
>OJDK01000224.1_pt1 | contig 31512 bp, 30 predicted proteins | sample 1592791 | NCBI WGS metagenome assembly OJDK01 (sample SAMN05416878, study PRJEB24817) | seawater metagenome | isolation source: Sea water | place: Canada:Atlantic | collected 2013-11
TCTACACGTAAGGAGTCGTCGGCAGCGTCAGATGTGTATAAGAGACAGCATATATATTGAAAATTTTTCTTTTGAAAATTACAAAACTATACGTAGAATTCACACGAAATAGAATCAAAAAAGTTTAAATAATGCTTGAGATTTAAAAGTCAAAGTCATCCACATCTTCTATGGCATCTGAATTATCAGATTCATCATCTTCTTCATTAACCGAACAATCAATATTTATTGAAAGATTAGCTGGTTTTTCAAACTCACCTTTAGAGACATCCAAGGTTTCATCTTCATAACAAGATTTCATGTACATTCCCCAAATAGGTAATGCCATTGAAGCTCCTTGTCCATATGTTATACTTTTAAAATGTGCCGCTCTATCCTCTGCACCAACCCAAACACCTGTTACCAAGTTAGGTACCATACCCATAAACCAACCGTCACTTTGGTTTTGTGTAGTACCTGTTTTACCTGCTATTGGGTTTGTTAATTCATAAGGGTAACCTGTCATTATCTCTCTGTACATGGCGTTCCACTTTTTGGCACCCTTTGTTCTCAATCTGGTACCAGAGCCGCCTTGGGTAACCCCTTCTAGTAAGTTTACGGTAACATAAGCTACCTCTTCACTTAAAACGTCCTTACTTTCTGGTGTGAATTGAAATAAAACAGTTCCGTTTTTATCTTCAATACGTGTTACCATAACAGGTTTGTTATAAACTCCTTTATTAGCAAAGGTTGAATAGGCTGCAACCATTTCGTAAACGCTTATATCTGGTGTACCAAGTGCAATTGCCGGTACTGGCGTAATATCTTGCTCTACACCCAATTTCTTTGCCATTTCTACAACTGGTTGTGGGCCAATTTCATTCATTAAACGAGCTGTAATTGTATTTGTGGAGGTTGCCAGTGCATTTTTAAGCGTTTGCACACCAGAATAATCTCCATCTGAGTTTTTTGTTGTCCAAGGTTTAGGATTCCCAAACTTATTAGCCTCAATGGTTATTGGTGTTCTTGGAAAAGAGTCACATGGTGAATATTGCAATTGGTCAATAGCAGTAGCATAAACAAATGGTTTGAAAGTTGATCCTACTTGTCGCTTTCCTTGCCTAACCATATCGAATTGAAAATGCCTGTAATTCATACCGCCAACCCATGCTTTAATATGACCTGTGTGTGGATCCATAGACATCATTCCCGTACGTAAAAAAGATTTATAATATCTCATAGAATCCATCGGTTTCATAACCGTATCAATTTCTACGTAATCTCCGTCTTTCCAAGCAAAAATGCTCATATCAACGGGTTTATCAAACGAAGCAATGATTTCCTTATCTGGTTTCTTAAGATCGTATTTCATGTGCCTCCAACGCTCTGAGCGTCTCATTCCTCGTTTCATTAAGTTGTTAATCTCAGATTGAGTTAACCCCAAGAATGGAGCAGTCTTATTTCGGTCAGGTGTATTTTGATGATCAAATTCTGCTTGCAACCTTGGCATATGACGTTTAACGGCTTCTTCTGCATATTGCTGCATTTTATAGTCTATGGTAGTATAAATTTTTAACCCATCACTGTATAAATCGTATTTACTACCATCTGGCTTTCTGTTGGCTTCATCATTAATCCACGCTTTTATTTCACTTCTTAGATACTCTCTAAAATAAGTAGCGATGCCCTCTCTGTGCGATTCTGGAGAATAGTTTAAATCTAATTCTGCTTTTTGAAGCGAGTCTTTTAGTGTTTCTTCAATATAATTGTACTTTCCCATTTGAGCTAAAACAACATCACGTCTATTCTTAGTACCAATTGGGTTTCTTCTAGGGTTATAAAGCGAGGAATTTTTAAACATTCCTACTAGCATGGCTGACTCTTTTAAATCTAATTCACTAGGTTCTTTACCAAAGTAAATCCTAGCCGCAGAACGAATACCATCTGCGTTATTACCAAAATCATAAATATTAAAATATTGTGCAATAATTTCTTCTTTGGTGTATTGACGTTCTAAGCGAATAGCAATGACCCATTCTTTCACTTTTTGAAAGGCGCGCCCAACCTTATTTGCTGATACTTGTTTGGTAAACAACTGCTTGGCTAATTGTTGAGATATGGTACTGGCACCACCAGCACCACCCAACATAGCTCGTAAAGTTCCTCTTGCATCGATACCTGAATGGTCGTAGTATCTAACATCTTCCGTAGCAATTAAAGCCTCTACAAGATGTTTTGGTAAATCTTCATAGCCAACAGGTGTTCTGTTGTCATTAAAATAGTATTTACCTAATGTTTTATTATCTGAAGACAGTATTTCTGAAGCGAGATTTGTTTCAGGGTTTTCTAACCTTGTATGGTCTGGCATTTCGCCCAAAAAACCCCACGCCGCAAATAGAAATAAAAATACAAACGCTAAGATACCACCTAAAAATAATATCCAAAACCAACGAATATATTTTGAAAAATCTGCTGTTTCAGACTTTGACTTTGTTGCCTTCTTTTTTGCCATAATTATTCTTTTGAAGCTTTTTCTACCCTAAAGCCAACTTCTGTTATGCCTTTTAAATTCGAAATGCCATTGACTTCTCCGTTTTTACGCATGGCGTGTTGAATATTTATATTGTACTCCCCTTCTTCTGTAAATTGAAACTTATTTTTAAACCCTCGAAACCAAAGTTTGTTCTCTTTTACATCTGAAAATCCTGTACCCAATAATTCGCCGTTTGGTGCAGCCATTTTATATTCTAAAGTATCCTTTTCGGCTTTGCCGTTTGGGTAATTCAATTCTACTATAAGAAACAAATTACTGAATTTGTACGCATTTGTATTTCTTAAATTAACATACAAATTATAATTATCTGTAGTATCTGGCGCTTTAAAACTAAATTGGGTTATAGAATCCTTATGCCACTCATTTGGCAAAGTTTTATAGGTATCGTACACTGCTTTAGAGTCACAACTAAGATTTAAACACAAAACACTAATTACCAGTAAAAACCAACTAATTCTTTTTTGCATTTGGCTTTTGGTTTCTATTTCGATTACGATTTTTATTTCGTTTGTTCCTATTGTTTTTACGTTTCTTATTTGATTTTGGACTATCGAAACGTGTTAAACTATCTTGACCTACAACGTTTTCAAATTCGGCTTTAGTATCTTGAATGTGCTCTGCAGCATATTCTTCTAGGCTCGATACTTTTTCTTTTTTCTTATTTTTTGAAATGATCTCATTGGCCTGCTCTGTGGTAATAATGTGCCAATTCATCCACTCGCCTTCGTAAGCATACCACATTAGGCCTTTAAAAATATCCGTTTTTTGGCAGACTGCTGTTCCTTTTTCGGTATATAGTTTAGTATCGTTTTTTGGGAATGCTTTTAGAGCATCGAGATAAGCGTCCAACTCATAATTGAGACAACATTTAAGCTTACCACATTGGCCTGCGAGTTTTAATGGGTTCAATGACAATTGCTGATATCTTGCCGCAGAGGTACTTACTGATCTAAAATCGGTTAACCAAGTAGAACAGCAAAGTTCTCTACCACAAGAGCCAATGCCGCCTAGACGTGCAGCTTCTTGTCTAAAACCAACTTGGCGCATTTCAATACGTGTTCTAAATTCGCGTGCAAAAACCTTTATGAGTTCTCTAAAATCTACGCGTTCTTCAGCAGTGTAGTAAAATGTAGCTTTGCTACCATCTCCTTGATATTCAATGTCAGAGATTTTCATTTTTAACTTTAAGTCAATAGCAAACTGACGTGCCTTTACCTTCATTGGTTCTTCTTTATCTCTAGAAGCAGACCAAATGTCAATGTCTTTTTGTGAGGCTTTTCGGTATATTTTTAGCACATTTTCAGCGTCATCAATATCAACTTTTTTGCGCTTCATTTGTACACGTACCAATTCGCCAGTCAAAGTAACCATGCCAACATCGTGACCTGATTTTGCCTGAGTAGCAACAATATCACCAATACTTAATGTAAGGTTTTCAGTGTTTTTATAATAATGTTTTCTGCCATTTTTAAAACGCACCTCAACACCTTTAAAGGGTTCTTGTCCGTTTGGTAGTGACATATTAGCTAACCAATCAAAAACCGTAAGTTTATTACAGCTATCTGTGCCGCAAGTCCCATTGTTTTTGCATCCTTTTGGTTGGCCATCTTTACCAGTTGAGCAACTGTTACAAGCCATAAATGATTGTATATATTTTGTCTAGGTTATCGCTAACCTAGCTACGGGATTCATAAATAATTAATTGAGTAAAGATAAGATTATTTATTCAGAAAAATAATTCATTCTAAGAATAGCTTTGATGCACGGGCTAGACTTAACATAAGTTACTTGAATTCAGTTTTTTTATAATGTATGCTCACAAATAAAACTTATTACGATGTTATAGTAATACATCTAAAAGCTATTAATTATGAAATTAAAAATTACTACCTTATTAATTCTTGTTTTGCTTTCTGTTTACTTTGGCTATGCCCAGACTCCCAATTCTCCTGTTGGTGGCGGAGAATTTGTTTTTAATGCAGAGAAATATCCGTGCTTAACTGACGACCAAAGAACAAGCATTAAAGAAGAACTTAAAAATAACGTTGACGAATTACAACTTCAAAACAAGTTAGCTACCTCTATAAAAGGAAGACGTGGTAGTCATCCACTTTTTATTTGGCCTATACAAAAAGCGAACGGAGTTACCTTTAACGATGTATGGAGTATTTCTGGTTATGTAGATCATAATGTCAATTTTCCAGATCAACTTACAGATTTTAATTGTGGCACCCAAACTTACGATACCAATGATGGTTACAATCATCAAGGTGTAGATATATATACTTGGCCGTTTACGTGGAAACTAATGGATGAAAATAGTGTTGAAATAATTGCTGCGGCAGATGGACAGATCATTGCTAAAAACGATGGTGAATTTGATAGAAGCTGCAGTTTTAATAATAACGTTTGGAATGCTATCTATGTTCAACATGCAGATGGAAGTGTGGCATGGTATGGCCACATGAAAAACGGATCTTTATCCACAAAAAACATAGGAGATACAGTTACACAGGGAGAATATTTGGGTATTGTGGGTAGTTCTGGTAACTCCACTGGGCCTCATTTACATTTTGAAGTTTATACTGATGTATCTTATACACAACTAGTTGATCCTTTTGCTGGTACTTGCAATAATATGAATACCGATTCGTGGTGGGCAAACCAAATACCATATACAAATTCTAATATCAACGCAGTAATGACACATAGTCAAGCACCTGATGTTTTCCCAACTTGCCCAACTACTGAAACCACTTATGAAAGTAATGAGTTTGATATTTCTGAAGATATTTATCTTTCTGCTTTTTTGAGAGACCAAATTGCTGACACACCTTTGGCTTTAAAAGTTATAAGACCAGACGGAAGCTATTTATATGATTGGTCCATAAATACCACAACTACAGCCTCTTCTTGGTATTATTACTGGTTTTTTTCTGTAGATGCTGTTGGTGCTTGGACTTGGGAAGTAACTTATGAAGGACAAACTGTAACACATAACTTTAACGTTACAAATGCACTTAGTGTTGAAGATGAAACGTTAGAAAACACATCTATTTATCCAAATCCATTTACTGACGTCGTAAATATAAATTCAAAAAATAAAATAATGAAAGCCAGTATTATTAATGTTTTAGGCAAAACTGTTTTAAAATTTGAAGAAAACACTATAGTAGGCATCAAAGCATTAAATCTTTCTCATCTTTCTAAAGGAATGTACTTTATAAGGTTAGAAGGAACCAATATTGAGACAAAAATCATTAAGTTGATAAAAAAATAAGTCTAAAAACTGAGAAAGGCTCTAATTTTACTTGAGCCTTTCTTTCTTATTTTGAAGTATTTAATGTTTCAAAAATATTCCGTAAATCTTTCTTATAAGGTAAATGATCCGCTCTTCCTTTTTTAAAAATATCGTTACTATTGCCTTGCCCTTTTCTCAATGCTTTTTGTTCTTCATGTGGCAATCTATTTATTTCCATGCAGCTTGTTGAGCAGCAATTTTCCATTTTATTTTTACAAGATTCACATTGAATGAATAACAGATGGCAAGCTTCATTTGCACAGTTTGTATGTAAATCTGCTGGCTCACCGCATTGGTGGCAATTGGCTATTACATCTTCACTTATTCGTTCTGAACGTCTTTGATCAAAGACAAAATTTTTACCAATAAACTTATTCTCTAGTCCGTTAGATTCAACCTGTCTTACATAATTAATTATACCTCCTTCAAGCTGAAATACATTTTTAAACCCTTTGTGCTTGTAATAAGCACTGGCTTTTTCACATCTAATTCCACCAGTACAGTACATTACCAATTTTTTATCTTCTTTGTGCTCCCGTAAATCCTCTTCAATTAAGTCCAAGGATTCTCTAAAGGTGTCTACATCTGGAGTAATGGCATTTTTAAAATGGCCAATTTCACTTTCGTAGTGATTTCGCATATCAACTAAAACCGTGTTTGGATCTTCTATGAGTTCGTTAAATTTATTTGCATTTACATGAACTCCTTTGTTGGTAACATCAAATGTTTCATCATTAAGTCCGTCTGCTACAATTTTGTTGCGCACTTTAACCTTTAATTTTAAAAAGGCAAAATTATTATGTTCAATAGCAACATTCAGCCGTACATTTTCTAAAAATGAAATTGTATCCAAGTGATTTTTAAACGACTCAAAGTTTTCGGCAGGTACAGAAAGCTGTGCATTTATACCTTCGGTTGCAATGTAGATACGTCCGAGCACATCTAGTTGATCCCATGCCAGAAACATGTGGTTTCTAAAAATATCGGTATTTTTAATTTTTGCGTACTTGTAGAAAGAGATTGTAAGTCTATCTTGCCCAGCTTCTTCAATAAGAGCTGCTCTTTCTTTAGCACTTAAGTTATTGTACAGTTGCATGCTATACTAATTTTTAAGTTAAAGATTTTTTGAGGTGCAAAGGTATTCGTTTTGTTGAAACACAGCAACTTGAAAAATAAAAAAAGCACTTTGAAAATTTTTCAAAGTGCTTTTAGATTAACTAAGCTAAAACTAATTTCAAAGTTAATCTACATCGGCTTAAAAGATATCGTCTTAGCTCACGACACCTAAAACACCTAATGTTTCTAACCAACTTAAAGATTTAATCACATCTTTTAAAAAAAGATTTTCATAGCAATTATTTCCTTTATCATTTAGTAGATGTGAAAAGTGTAAAATGGTTGCGTCATTAAATTGAAAAAAGTAAAATAAATGGTATTTTTGGAGATACTTAATTAATGAAAAACAGAAGAAATGAGTAGTGAAAAAGAAGCAAAATTAAAAGCACTAAAGTTAACTTTAGACAAACTAGACAAGGCTTATGGCAAGGGAACTGTAATGAAAATGAGCGATCAATCCGTTGTGGATGTAGATGCTATTCCATCTGGTTCTTTAGGTTTAGATATTGCTTTAGGTGTTGGTGGTTATCCTAGAGGACGAGTGGTAGAGATATATGGCCCAGAATCTTCTGGTAAAACCACATTAACTTTACACGCTATTGCAGAAGCCCAAAAAGCAGGAGGAATTGCAGCTTTCATTGATGCAGAGCATGCTTTTGATCGTTTTTATGCTGAAAAACTTGGTGTAGATTTAGAGAACTTAATTATATCACAACCAGATAATGGTGAACAAGCTTTAGAGATAGCAGATAATTTAGTGCGCTCAGGAGCTATTGATATTATAGTGATTGATTCTGTTGCCGCACTAACACCTAAAAGTGAGATTGAAGGTGAAATGGGAGATTCTAAAATGGGACTGCATGCAAGATTAATGTCTCAAGCTTTGAGAAAATTAACAGCATCCATCAGCAAAACCAACTGTACCATGGTTTTTATTAACCAATTGCGTGAAAAAATTGGTGTTATGTTTGGTAACCCAGAAACCACAACTGGTGGTAATGCATTGAAATTTTATGCTTCTGTACGTTTAGATATTAGAAGATCTACTCAAATAAAAGACAGCAACAGCAATGTAATGGGTAATAAAACCAGAGTTAAGGTTGTTAAAAATAAAGTAGCACCTCCATTTAGAACAGCCGAATTTGATATTATGTATGGTGCTGGTATTTCTAAAGTTGGTGAGATTTTAGACCAGGCTGTAGAACACAATATAGTTAAAAAGAGTGGATCTTGGTTTAGTTACGAGGATACCAAATTAGGTCAAGGACGTGATGCGGTAAAAGCTTTGATTAAAGATAATCCTGATTTAATGGACGAACTGGAAGAAAAAGTGAGGGCGTTCATCAATGATACCGACAAGTAAAACTAAAAATCCTGAAAAATTTCAGGATTTTTTTATTTTTAGACGCAACCTTTTTGCTTTTTAAGCATCTACAGGATGTATATATTGATTAAATTGAAATGAAGAAATTTTTTATATTAACTGTAATATCATTCTTAACGCTATCATCATGTAGCATTGATGATGACAACAATGTTGATTTTTATTTAGAAGTTTTACCTATTGAAAGTGTTGAAATTCCTGATGAGTTTGAATTAGGTCAAACTTATGAGATATTAATATCTTACAACAGACCGACTGGTTGTTATGATTTTAATGATTTTATTTACGAAATTAATGGGCAGGAAAGAACAGTTGCCGTTGTAAACACGGTTTATACTAATGTTAATTGTACAGAGCAATCAGAACTTGTAACTGTAAGTTTAAATTTTTATGTCACCTCAAATGAAACCTATTTATTTAAGTTTTACCAAGGTGAAGATGAAGAAGGTGAAGATCAATATTTTATTGTTGAAGTACCTGTAGTGACAGAATAGTTATTAATTAATTCCAATCCTGAGTGTGAGTTTAAAACAACTCATTAAAAATTGTATTAAAAAAGATGCTAAAGCACAAAGTCAATTATACGAGCAATATGCAAGTAAACTTTTTTCACTTTGTCTTAAGTACTCAAAAAACTATGCAGAAGCTGAAGATAATTTACACGATGCATTTATAACTATTTTTAATAAAATAGAACAATACAATCATAAAGGTTCTTTTGAAGGTTGGCTTAAACGAATTGCAATCAATACAGCATTGCAACGCTATAGAGAAGATGTTGGAGTTTTTGATATTGTAAACGAGGGAAACATTGAAGACGTTTCAATAGATGTTAATGATGAGAATCTAAGCATTGATTTCTTGCTGAAAATCATTCAAGAATTACCAGATCGTTACAGATTGGTTTTTAACCTTTATGTGCTAGACGGTTATTCGCATGTTGAGATAAGTGAATTGATAAATATATCAACCGGAACATCAAAATCTAATTTGGCAAGAGCACGAATGATTTTAAAAAATAAAATTGAAACTTACAAAGCGAGGTCAAATTCGCAATCATTATAAGAATGAATGATAAGAAAAACATAGATAGGCTTTTTCAAGAAAAGTTTAAAGCTTTCGAAGCTACACCAAATGATGCCGTATGGAATGGAATTAGCGAAGAATTGGCTGGCAAAAAGAAAAAGCGAAGAGTTGTCCCTATTTGGTGGCAAATTGGAGGTGTCGCAGCAGCTATTGTTTTATTGCTAACCGTTGGTGTTTCTGTTTTCAACTCAGATTCTAATCCACAGGATATACCTGTTGTAAATACAGATAAAAACCAGAATGAGGAAAATAAAGGGAATGAAAATGGTGAAATTACAGATCCATCACTAACAAAAAAACAAAGAGAGCTTAATATTTTAGAGAATAACAGTGTAGTGGAAAACGAATCATCAAAAGATTCTAATATCAATAAAAACAATAAGAATTCTTCAAAAAGAAGTGATGCTTCTAACGATTTAATATCAAATAAATCACCATCACAGTTTAACAATTCGGTAGCCAAAAACTCTAAAGATTCTGGCGAGAACAATAAAACTCAAAAACCAAATCAACTTACAAATAAGTTTTTAAAAAACAACACCTCTGTCGCTGATAATTCATCCGAGACTAAATCTTCAAAATCCGAGAGGTCAACAAAACTGACCAATGAAGATATTAAGTCTTCTATGGAAAAAGCAATGAGTGAAGAGAAGGATGCTGTTGTGGACAATTCAGAACCAAAATCTACAGATTCTGAAAAATCAAATACTGAAACTAAAGCGCTTCAAAATAAAGCAGACAAATCAGAAGAGTTACTGAAACCTTCAGACAAAAAACAATCTATTGAAGATGCACTCGCATCTAATGAAGATGACCCTATTATTGAAAAAGAAGAAGATGAACAAAGCAGGTGGAGCATTGCACCTAATGTTGCGCCTGTTTATTTCAGTTCCTTGGGTCAAGGATCTTCCTTAGATAATCAGTTTAATGAAAATTCAAAAGGAGGGGATATTAATATGAGTTACGGCATTACTGGTAGTTATGCTGTATCAAAACGATTAAAGGTTAGAGCTGGTATTAATCGTGTAGATTTAAATCAAACCACCTCAGAAGTCTTTGCTTTTAATAGCGCAAACACAGCCGCTAGAGGTATGGATGCTCAATTTCAAAACATCAGTTTTAAAAATGGTGTACAGAATATTTCAATGATCAGTTCAGAAATAATAAGCAAGTCTTCTGCTCCAGAAATGTTTAATACCAAAACAGCTGGGAATATAGATCAACGTTTTGGTTTTATTGAAGTGCCTTTAGAATTAGAATATCGTTTACTAGATAAGAAATTTGGCATAAATGTTATTGGTGGCTTTAGTACTTTCTTTTTAAACAATAACGAAATTTATGCAGATATAGATGGGACCTCAACCCTAATAGGAGAAGCAAACAACATTAATTCAACTAGTTTTAGTGCCAACTTTGGTTTGGGTATGGATTATAACTTGTCAAAACAATGGAACATCAACCTTGAGCCAACATTTAAGTACCAAATTAATACATTCAATAATACAACAGGCGATTTTAGACCTTTCTTTATTGGTGTTTATACAGGATTAAGTTTTAAGTTTTAAGTAAATTTAGGTTAGATTAGATTATTGCAACGTAATTAAGCAATGATGATTGCGGTAATCACAAAAGCCGTTCTTGGTTAGAGCGGCTTTTTTGTTTCAGGTTTAGTTTCTAATAATTCACTATAAATTAAGAATCTTACCTTTTCGTTTAAAGCCTTAGTATCAGCAGTGGTTAAACCAGACGTTGAAAAGAATTTGTGGATTTTTGCTCTCATTTTTCCAGGGCTTCCACTAAAAAAGGTATAAGAAAATCGTTTTTTGTTATCGTAAAATGTAATTGGTACCACAGGTATTTGATGGTTTATGGCAAGCCTAAATGCTCCGTCCTTAAATTCATCTAGCACAATGTGCTCTTCAGGCACACCACCTTCAGGAAAAATACAAATACTTAACCCTTGTTTTAAGCGTCTTTGGGCTCTTAGAAATACAGCCTGTCTACTTTTTGCACTGTTTCTATCCACCAGAATACATGTTCTTTTGTAGAAAAAGCCAAAAAGTGGAATTTTGGCCAATTCACGTTTACCGACAAAAACAAAAGGATTTTTAATTGTAACTAGCATTAACATAATGTCTGCCATAGATGTGTGGTTGGCAACAAACATATAACTTTTTTTAGGGTCTGGAATTTCAGCTTTTGTAACTCTGTAGTTGAAACCCATTCCTACTAAAATAAACTTTGCCCAAAAACGAGCCAATCTAAAGAAAAAAGGATACCATTTTTCTCGAGATATAGAAATTAACAACAAAGGAAACATAACCACAATAGGCAATGCTACAAGAATGTAGAACCAAATACGATAAAAAAGCCACAGTGGATACCTCAATATTGCCATGGCTCCAAAACTAATTAATTAAATTAAATAGTTGTATTAAAAAATTTACCTTTGTTTTTTATTTTGATTGAAGTTTAATTTAATGAGATACCTGCTTTAGCAGGTAATGTTATGGCAAGAATACTTACAGGCATACAAAGTACAGGCACACCACATTTAGGGAATATATTAGGCGCAATTTTACCTGCAATAGAATTATCTGAAAAAACCGATAATGAATCTTATTTGTTTATTGCAAACCTGCATACTTTAACACAAATAAAAAATGCCGAAGAATTAAGGCATAATACTTACTCTGTTGCTGCAACATGGCTAGCTTTTGGTCTTGACATTGAAAAAACAATTTTTTACAGACAGAGTGATATTCCACAAGTAACAGAACTTTCTTGGTATTTAAGCTGCTTCTTTCCCTACCAACGCTTAACCTTAGCTCATGGTTTTAAAGATAAAGCAGATCGCTTAGAAGATGTAAACTCTGGTTTGTTTACTTACCCAATGTTAATGGCAGCAGATATTTTACTGTACGATGCTGAGATTATTCCAGTCGGAAAAGATCAATTGCAACATATTGAAATGACACGAGATGTTGCATCTCGTTTTCATGCTAAAATGGGAGAAACTTTTGTTTTGCCTGAAGGAAAAGTGCAAGAGAACACAAAACTCATTCCAGGTACAGATGGAGAAAAAATGAGTAAAAGTAGAGGCAACTTTATTAATATCTTTTTACCAGAAAAACAATTACGTAAAAAAGTAATGTCTATTGAGACTGATAGCACTCCACTCGAAGATCCAAAAGATTGGGCAACCTGTAACTGTTTTGCTATTTATAGTTTATTAGCTTCCGAGGCTCAAATTGAAGAGATGAAAGCGAATTATGAAAATGGAAATTACGGTTATGGCCATGCCAAACAAGCGTTGTTTGAATTGATTTTGGAACGTTTTGCCAAACCAAGGGAAAAATACAATTACTATATGGAAAACCTCAGCGAAATCGATGCTGCTTTGGCAAAAGGTGCTGCTAAAGCTAAGCTTATTGCTGATGATGTGTTAAGACGTGTTAGGGAGAAAGTTGGGTATTAATTCATATCGCTTCAAACAACTTACCAGGCAAAGGTCTAACCAAACCTTTCAATTCCATATTAAGAAGCAATCCAGCTAATTTGTAAGTTGGCATTTGGCAATCTAAAGCAATAACATCCATTTGTTCCTTATTGTTTTCCTTAAGGTAATTATAAATTATTTTTTCATCTGCATCTAACTCTACAAACAACTGTTTTTGTACTACGGGTTTTTCTTCATCTTCTAAATGCCAATTCAGTAAATAAGGTACATCTAGTGGATTGGATAATAAATGTGCTTTCTGAAATTTTATTAAATTGTTACAACCTACGCTTTGGCTATCTGTAGTTCTTCCTGGTACAGCAAAAACTTCCCTATCGTAAGAATTGGCAATATCTGCAGTTACCAAACTCCCTCCTTTTTCCGCAGATTCAATAACAATAGTGGCTTCACTTAAACCAGCAATAATACGGTTTCGTTTTAAAAAATTATTTCTATCAAAATTATCTGTGCTCCAAAAATCGGTGTAAAAACCGCCATGGTTTTCAATATTCGCAACATATTTTTTATGTACTTTAGGGTAAATTTGGTTTAAACCATGAGCCAAACAACCAATGGTTTGTAAATTTTGCTTTACAGCAGCCTTCTGTGCCGTAATATCCGTTCCGTATGCAAAGCCCGAAACTATAACAGGATTAAACTGTGCTAAATTTTCAACCAATTTTTCGCAAAAAGCAATACCACTTGTTGTTATTTTCCGAGCGCCAACTATACTAATGATGTGTTGGTTCTTTAAATTAATATTACCCGATTGGAACAAAACTATTGGCCCATCAATACAATGTTTTAATTTTTCAGGATAATCTTCTTCTGTAAAGTAATGCGCTTGAATGTTGTTTTCTTTAATAAACCTTAATTCAGATTCGGCTTCTTCCAAATGGATTTTATCGAATAATCCTGAAATGGTAACGGTACCAATACCATCAATTTTTAGAAGATTTGTTTTCTTTTCCTTTAAAACCTCTTCTGCAGAACCACAATGAGTAATCAATTTTTTAGCTGTTGTTGCCCCAATTTTAGGCACATGCTGAAGCGCTAAAGCATAAATGAGTTGTTGGTCTGTCATTTTAAAGTATTGATTTCAAACCCACAAGAAACTAAATTTTTCTGATGTTAATAAATAAACCACCACAAAGTTTCAACAGAAACAAAAATTTTTAACTTTGTTCTACTATGCAGTTAGAGACTTACATTAGCGACCTTTTATACCGTTACGATTGTGTTATTGTGCCAGAGTTTGGTGCATTTTTAACCAACCGTGTTTCTGCAAAGATTCATGAATCTACGCATACATTTTATCCGCCAAAAAAAGTACTGTCTTTTAACGAGCAGTTACAAAGTAATGATGGTTTGTTAGCAAGCTACATTGCTGAGGTTGAAAAAATACCGTACACTAAGGCAAACGATAAGATTTTAAAACAGGTGAAATCTATTAAATCGTACTTAATAGAAGGGGAGACCATTCAATTTGAAAACATTGGAGAACTCATTTTAAATTCTGAAGGAAAAATAAACTTTGATCCGTCTCAGCATATCAATTACCTGACAGATGCGTTTGGTTTATCTCATTTTTCCTCAACGGATGTGAGTCGTGAAAGTTATAAAAAGAAGGTTGAAGCTGTTGAAGCAACCACACCAATTGCATTTACACCCGAAAAGCGAGAAGAATCAAAATCTAATAATTGGTTAAAATATGCTGCAGCTGCTGTAATTGTATTGGGTTTAAGTGGATTTGGAGCTGCGTATTATTACAATACTACAATAGAGAACCATAATCAGTTAGCACAAGAAGTAGCCAACGAGCAACTTGATGCTAAAGTACAAGAAGCTACTTTTATTATTAGTAACCCTTTACCTGCTGCAACACTAAATCTTGAAAAACAAGGCGGAAATTACCATATTGTTGCAGGTGCGTTTAGAGTTGAAAACAATTCTGACAAAAAGGTAAAACAACTTAGAGCTAAAGGCTACAAAGCCAGAAAAATTGGTGTTAACCGTTACGGTCTTCACGAAGTGGTTTACGGAAGTTTTGAAAACCGTACAGAGGCCAAACGCGAACTCTACAAAATACGTCGCGAGCACAATAGTGAGGCCTGGTTGTTGGTTAAGAATTTAGATTAATATTTCTTTAAGCACTCATTCTACACATTTTTTAAGCTAATTAATTTTTGAGATTTTTTATTACTCAAAACCTATTTCTACAATTTAAATCGCTTTATCTTTGCATAAATTCTAAGAATCTATGCAATCACGTACAGCATTTCAGTCTAAAACTATAGTTACAGATTTGGTTTTACCAAGCGAAACTAACCCAATCAATAATCTTTTTGGAGGAGAGCTGTTGGCTCGTATGGACAGAGCGGCAAGTATTGCTGCAAGAAGACATTCTAGACGAATAGTTGTTACAGCATCTGTAAATCATGTGGCTTTTAACAGATCTATTCCTTTGGGAAGTGTTGTTACTATTGAAGCTAAAGTATCGCGTGCATTTACATCTTCTATGGAAGTGTATATGGATGTATGGATTGAAGATAGAGAATCTGGAGAATGCATTAAAGCCAATGAGGCTATTTACACTTTTGTTGCTGTAGACGAAACCGGACGACCAATAAAAGTACCAGAACTTGTGGCTGAAACGAAATTAGAGAAAGAGCGTTATGATGCAGCATTAAGACGAAAGCAATTAAGCTTGGTTTTAGCTGGTAAGTTAAAGCCTGCTGAGGCTACAGAGCTTAAAGCTCTGTTTGAGTAAAATTCGAAAATTTAGTATTTGGCTAACCATGTTTCAGGATTGATAACTTGATCGTTTTTATAAATTCTGAAGCCCAATAATGTTTCCCCTTTAATTTTATTGGTAAATACCTTACCAATGGCTTGACCAGTGGTGATTCTATCTCCTTTTTTTACGTAAATAGAAGCTAGATTCATATAAACAGAAAGATAATTTCCATGTCTAATCATTACCGCTGGGTTTCCGTTTTTAACAATCAATACACCTGAAACCTCACCATTAAACACAGATTTTACTTCTGCATTAGTATCTGTAGCAATATAAATACTCTTGTAGTTTTGAGTTACACTATTATCTGTCAATGAGCGTTGACGCCCAAACTTACCTTTAATTACACCTCTCGATACTGGCCAACCCAACTTTCCTTTATTAGATTCAAAATTAGATGCCAGTTTTTTAGCTTCGGGAGTTAGTACAAATTTGTTGGTAGAGGATTTTTTTCCTGCTTCTTTATTTGATGCTGCTATGGCTTCTGCAATTAAACGATCAATTTCTCTGTCTAAGCGGTCAGCTTCTTGTTTTTTCTTTTTTATTTGAGTAGCGTATTTGCTCATATTAGTTCTAATAGAGGCCATTAAAACTTCCCTGTCTTTTAATTCCTTTTCTAATTCGCGTTTGGCCCTTCTATTTTCTTCTATAAGCTTTTGTTTATCTGCTTTTTGTTTAGATAATGCTTTATTTAACTCTTGAAGTTCTTTAGTCTTGGTCTTAATAGCTTCACCTTGTTCTTTTTGATAATCGGTATATTGTCTAATATATTGCAAACGCTTGTACGCTTGTTTAAAATCATTGGAGGATAATAGAAACATTATTTTACTTTGCTCAGACTTGCTCTTATAGGATTTTACAACCATTGCAGCATAATCGTCTTTTAATTCCTGAAGTTGCGTTCTAAGGCTTGATATTTCGTTTTGGTTGGTATTAATTTCTCTAGTTAATAAATTGGCTTGTTCGTTGGTAATTCTAATAAGGTTCTGCCTTACATTAACTTTATAATTAAGATCTTCAATTAAGGTTAAGGTTGACTTCTCTTCTTTTTTATTTGAAAATAACAGCGCATTAATCTGCTTCATTTCCTTTAAAACTTGTTGCCGCTTAGCTTCTAGTGCCTTTTGTTTTTTACTTTGGGCAAATAGGGTAAATGTGGACATTAAAGCCACCAAAAAAAATAGAACAACCTGTCTTTTAACCATCATCAATCTATAACTATTTCTTTGTATCCAGATGGGATATTAAACGGAAAACGTACACTCTCGTTTAAAGAAACAGACTTAAATTCCATTCTAATTATTACCTGATCAGCATCTTCTACCGCAATAATTTCAATGTTTTTTGGTAAAATTTGCTTATCAACTTCTTGATAAGAGGCGTAATCTACTTGAAGAATTCGACGCTTAGCTTGCTGTGCCAACTGTAAGCTATTCATCTTAAAATGCGATGGATTTATGAGATAAAACAATTCTAATAAAACGTTTTGATCCTCGGGTGCTAATACATAAGAGCTATCATTGGTAGTAACCACATGTGGTTGCGATTTTAAATCATAAATAGCTTGACCTAAAAGTATATTTTGAACTTTGAAAAAATCCAAGTCAAAACCTACAAAATCACTCAGCAAAGCATAATCGCCATCAAAATAAGTATTGTCACTTTTATTGTAAAATTTAACCCGCTCAGGTGTAATCATCATACGAGCGAGACCCAAAGGAGCATTGAGCCAAATAACTTTATTTTTCTCCATTCTATAGCCAAAAGTATAGCCTTGTTCTTTTTCTCCATTAATCAAATCAATACGCACTCTTGCTTGCATGGTATCAAAGGCAGCATCATTTTTTTGGTGCTGTCTTATAATCTGTTTTGTACTGAGTTTGTCACTTACTTCTCCAGATTCTATTACACTCTTAGCAGAATTGCAACTGTTAAAAATAATGACTAATGCCATTCCTAATCCTATCTTTAACAATCTATACTTTTTTGATGAAATCATTTATTGTTGAGCTTTTATCGCTTGTGCCTTTTTAGCAAACGTTTCAGATTTACTAATATTATTAATGCCTTTGTAGGCAATGCTTAATTCTGAATAGAAATCGGATTGCATTTTTGGGTTTTCAATCAAAAAATCGATTCCCATTTCTAGATTATCAATTGCTTTTTTATGTTTTCCGAGGTTGTTATTAGCAACACCATTAACCAGATATAGGATAGGTTGAGCAGGATATAATTCCAAGGCACTGTTACTTTGTTCAATAACTGCGCTGTAATTTTCCATATCCAATTGAAGTAACAATACGTCCTTTATTAATTTAAAGTCATTTGGATTTTGGCTCAATGCTTCTTTAAAATTGGAAAGCGCTTTTACTTTATCACCTGCTTTTAAATAATACTGTCCTAAATCACTATGTGTTTGAGCATCTTTGCTTTCGTCAACTAATGCTGTGATATCAACTAAATCACTTTCGTATTCAGGATTTCTAGCCACAAAACTTACAAAGTCCTTTAATACTTTAGCCTTTGCATCTGAGTTGATTTCTGGACTTTGAAGTGCAATTTTTACTGAATTGATAGCTTTGTCTACTTTATCATCTTCAAGATAAAATTTATAAAGCGCTAAGTGAACAAATTTTGAATCTGGATTAATCTTCAACAAATGCTTTGCTGCTTTATATGCATTTTTTTTATCACCTGTTTGGCTATAACGGTAAATTAATTTTAAATGGTTATCCTCATTATTTGGATTGCTGGCAATACGTTGTTCTAAATTCTCAATACGATCATCTGCGTTGCCTGTAATGCTATAAATATCATTTCGCATAGCGTCTCGAGATTCACTGACTCCCAATTCACTGTCTAACTCATCTAACAAATCTAAAGCACGTTTGTATTTTTCTTCGCGTACATACAAGGCTGCTAAATCCTCCTTATAATCTGGATGGTATTTTACGAGTTGTTCAATAGTTTTTATCGCATTTTTAATATCATCTTGCTGGTAATATACATCGTAAAGCTCATCTAAAAACCATTCGTTATCGGGTTGCATTTTTATTGCATCTTCTAAGGCTTCTTCTGCTGCACCAAAATTTTTGAGCTTATTGTAGTTTTTACCTAATTCGAAATAAATAACGGGTAGTTTGCTGTTTAGGTTTAAGCATTTTTGAAGCGCATCAACCGCAAGTTCATAGTTTTCAATACCTTTTTGTTTAAGGGCTTCGAAGAAATATTCTTGAAATTCGTCTTCTACATTTCCTAAGTCGTCATCTGGTTTTTTATTGAAATCCACTTGGGCAATAGAAGGTTGGGGAATAAATAATATTCCTATTAGAATTAATAATATATAGATGTGTTTTTTCATTATAAAACCTTTCCACTGAGCTTAAGGCAACTGTTAACTTTCAAAAGTTATTCCTAATATGAAATTGAGATTCCTGCCTTAGCAAGAACTCTATTCCAATACAGAATAATCACCTATACTTATTTTTGTGAATTCACCATTATACTTCACATGGTTACCAATCATAGCTTCGTCTAAGTTAGCATTTTTAATGGTGGTCTGATTCTGAATTAAGCTATTTTTAACGGTTGAATTCTCTATGACACAATCCTTACCAATCGACACAAAAGGACCAACAGTGGTGTCTCTCAATACTGTGCCTTTTCCAATAAAACATGGTTCAATAATGGTTGCATTTTCTAAAACGACAGAGTTGTCAATTAATTGTTCTTCTTTGTATGCTGCTAAGAAACCTAACATTTTTGCATTAGTATCTAGCGTCACTGATTTGTTTCCACAATCCATCCATTCATCTACGGTTCCTGTTTTAAAAACTTTACCATCTGCCATCATACGTTTTATACCATCATTTATTTGATACTCTCCACCATTCATTACATTCTCATCCAAAACCTCTTGTAGTTTTTCTTTAAGATCAGTAACGTCTTTAAAGTAATAAATACCTATAACGGCTTGATCGCTAACAAAGGTTTCTGGCTTTTCAACTAATTCAACAATATTTTCATTTTCGTCTAATTTTACGACTCCATAAGCTTCAGGATTTTCAACTCTTTTAGTCCAAATAACGCTATCTGCAGAAGGATCTAATTCAAATTCTGCTCTTATCAATGTGTCTGCATAAGCAATTACAGCTGGCCCAGAAAGTGATGGCTTAGCACTCATAATAGCATGACCTGTACCTAAAGGTTTATCTTGTCTATAAATTGAAGCTTTAGCGCCTAATCCTTCTGCCAATTGGGTTAAACTTGCAACCACATCATCTCCAAAGAAAGCAGGATCTCCTAATACAAAAGCTATTTCCTCAATTGGTTGTTTTAATACTTTGGCTATATCTTTTACTAAACGATGTACAATTGGTTGACCTGCAACAGGAATTAAAGGTTTTGGTACTGTTAAACTATGTGGTCTAAGGCGAGAACCTCTGCCTGCCATTGGTACTATTATTTTCATGATTATTAAGTTGATTCGTTTGTTTGTTGATTTGTTTATTTGGTTCCTGTACTGCCAAAACCACCTTCTCCTCTATCAGTATCTGATAGAATCTCAACCTCTTCCCATTCGGCACGTTCATGTTTGGCGATTACCAATTGCGCAATTCGCTCTCCGTTTTGAATAGTGAAATTTTCGTTTGAAAGATTAACCAAAATCACACCAATTTCTCCCCTGTAATCTGCATCAATGGTTCCAGGTGCGTTTAATACTGTGATACCTTTTTTTGCTGCCAAACCACTTCTTGGCCTAACTTGAGCTTCAGTACCTATTGGTAATTCTATGAATAGGCCTGTACCTACAATACTTCTTTCTAAGGGTTTTAGCACTCTCGCTTCGGTTAAATTTGCTCGTAGATCCATTCCAGCTGAAGCTATAGTTTCGTAATGTGGTAAATTGTGTCTTGACTTATTTATGATCTTAATTTTCATTTCTATCTTACATCCATCTTCTCTAAGAGAAGAAGCTTTTTAATTATACTTCTATTTTAATATAATGCTTTGACAGGCTCAGCATAACATTTTCATTTCTACTTTATATACTTTTTTAATTGATTCTTTTCTAAAAGAACAACTAATCCCAAAAATACAATTAACATCGTAATTCCAATAAAGTAGTTACCTCGATAATAATAAAAAGACACTATTGCTAAGCTTGTTGAAGACAATAAGTAAAATCCTATTTTTTTAAGGTTATATGGAATTGGGTAATATTTTCTTCCAAAGTAAAAAGATAAAAACATCATAACAGCATAAGCTACAAGGGTTGCTACAGCTGAAGCTTTGTAGCTATATTCACCAATGAATAAATAATTAATTATTAAGGTAACGATGGCACCAACCACTGAAATATAGGCTCCAAATTTAGTTCTGTCAGTGATTTTGTACCAAACCGATAGGTTGTGGTAGATACCTAAACAGAAATTTGCGATAAGAATAATGGGCACAATCCACATGGCTTCCCAATAAGCTTCACTTCTAATGATAAATGGTTTTAATATATCTGCGAATACCACAACCGTTAATAGAATAATAGATCCGAACGCAACAAAAAATTCCAAAATAAGTGCGTAATTTTTTTGAGGATTATTGGTTTTGGAATGACTAAAAAAATAAGGTTCTATTCCTAAACGGTAAGCTGTGGCAAAAAGGGTCATAAATAATGCCAGCTTATAACAGGCTGAGTACATGCCAATTTCATTCTTGGCTACATCTGCTGGCAATAATTCATTCAAAAGAATTCTATCAAACGTTTCGTTTATGGAAAACGCTACTCCGGCTATTAACACTGGTGTGGCGTAACGTATCATTTGTTTCCAAATATTAGAATCAAATTTATATTTTAACTTTGTATATAAAGAAAGCATCAACACCAATGTAAACCCGCTCGCAATAAGATTTGCGATGAATATGTAGCTGACTTCAAAATTAGGTTGGTAAATACTTTCAAAAACACTTCCATTTTGTGCCAAATCTCTTAAAGCTAAAAGGAAGAAGAGGTTTAAACCAATATTAATGATAACATTTAGCAGTTTTATAATAGCATAACGCATTGGTTTTTCATTGGCACGAAGCCATGCAAATGGTATAATTACCAAAGCATCCAGTAGTAAAATCCAGATAACTAGATTTATATATTTTACATCAATATCTATATAATTGGCAATTTGACCTTGAAAGATTAAGGCAAAAACAAAGAATATAAATGAGGAAACAAGCAATGAAATTGTTGCTGTTGCAGTCACTTTATTTTTATCGTCTTCTTTATTAAAGAAACGAAAAAAAGCGGTTTCCATGCCATAAGCTAAAATGACATTAAAGAGAACGAAATATGAAAAAATAACTGATACTTTACCATATTCTGCAGGATTTGCCAATACCTCTGGACTGGTGTATAATGGCACCAATAAAAAGCTTAGCATACGTGGTAATACAGTTGCTAAACCATAAATAAAAGTTTGCTTAAAAAGTGATTTAAATCCGCTCAAGGTAAGTTTAAATGGTCACTTCAAAAGTATTGAAATATAAAAAGCTTTGAAAGTATTTGTGTTTTAATATACAAAGTAGTAGTTGCTCGGAAAAAATTACCATTTATGGTTTTTTAAAGAGTATCAGTATTTTACTACTTATATTCTTTTTTTAAATAAAATTGGAAGATAAAATTGAAGAAACAATGCAAATCGTTGACAAAAAAAAGCACTCGATGCTCTAGAAATGTTTGGTTTTTAGGCTATTGTAAACAACATTTCTTTTTAAGTGGAAAAAGAATTTATTATTGGCTTTTCGGTGTTCCTCTAATTATTGGTTTTTTCGCTCAATACGCAGGTTTATATCAAGATTTGATAAAACCAGTATTGAACAATTTTAGAGAACCCATATACAAAGTGTGTCCTCAAGATGGAAAAGTCAGAGGAATTATACGAGGTGTGCCAAAATTAGAAAACAGAAAAGTTTTCCCAATTAATCTTGGTATAAGAAAATCTAAAATTAAACTTCATTATTATATTGGAAAAGGAGAAAACTTTCAATGTTTTAATCCATACGGAACAATGTTTAAAAATGTTTGCCCATTTTCATTTAAGATAGATCAAGAGGGTTATGTATTTATAAATATCGATCTCTATGATTTTGATGGTAAAATTATTGGTAGGGTAAGAGATAATGAATTTGTTCTTAATATAAATTGTGAGTTTTCATGGAATATGGATGATAAAGGTTTTGAGATTGTTAACCAGAATTATGATGTTGTCTTTTCATTGAATTTTAGTGACGACAAGGAAATTTATATGCAAGGCGTTTTTTATGACTTAAATCAATATGTGTTAATAAGTTCAAATTACATAATATTTAATGATGACAGAGATTATATAATTGAAGCACAAAAAGAATTACCTAAAATGTTTAAATACACAGGGAAAGAATATTTTGAAACAAGAAAATAATTTAAATTCTCTCTTTAATAACAAAATAAAAAGATACTAAATTGCAAATTGTAAACATATAGGGATATAAACCTTTTATTCCAACCGACAAAGCCAATTTAAAGCTAATGACTGCTATGAATATAGTGGTAAATGTTAAAGCAAAATACTTCAAAAAATTAACTATTTTGTTTTTCATATTCTTGAATATTGTAGAATCAATAATTTAATTTGCAGCCTCCTGTAATGCAAAACCTTCGGAATTGTATATTCCTTTTTTCTCAGTTAAACCAGCTACTTTGTAATATTTAGTTTCACCATTTTCAATATAACTGATAACACAATCCATATTCGAAAGTTTAAAAGGAAATTTTGATTTTTTTTCTTTTTTGAAAGCTGCTTCAATACTCATGTCCCTTTCATAGGGAGATGGATTTTTGAGATTTGCTGAATACATAGCTTTTCCTCTGGTTAATTTCCCTTTGACGCCTCTAAAATAAACACTATCAAGAGTTACTCTATTGTTAGGGTTTAGATTAGGGAAATAGATGTTAAAACCTGAACCTCCTTGTTTAATTTCAGCAATCCAATTTTGAAAATAAGGACGATTTGGCTTTAAAACAGATTCTTTTTCAAGTTTGTAAGCACTTGAGCATTGAAAAGTGCTACATGCTAATGTAACTGCGCATAGTATTAAGTATAGCTTTCTCATAACTATTTAGTTAAGATTTGGGAGCACAATATAGAAAATAAATTCGTTTAATCGTAAAAATATGTGTTTTATCGATGAAACGGCGTTTTGGGATATTTGAATTGAAACAAAAAACCAACTCAATTGAGTTAGTTTTTTATGTAAAACTTATCTATTTTCTTCTAGTTGATATTTAATGTTCCTAAACGAGAACCCTCTTTGTTAGAGCCATAAATTATTGCTTCCCTTGTACTTAAATTAAAATTAGTTAATGGCTGTACAACAATTTGTCGTTTCTCAAAATCCTCTGGATCTATGCGTTCCATTTTTCCTGTATTCTCATCAAAAATGAACGCAACAGGAATCATTTTGTTAACATTTCTAACTTTTTTTACATCATCAATTTCTGTAATACCTATATTTTTTGGATCATCATTTACTATAAGTGTAAGTTTACCATCATTATACAAGGGAAGTGAACTTAAGTATTCTGGACCTCTACCAAGAACCGTTAACGGAAACATAATAGATGCAGAGACTGAAACATTACCACTACTTGCAAAACCAGAAAGCCCAATACTCATTTGTTGAACTGTAACTTGCTGTTCTTTTGGAACAACATTGCTCCACTGCAGAGAGCCATCTGTATTTAACGATGTAACTATTATTTCATTAGCTACATAAGTAATTGGTGTGAAAGCTAAGGGACCAATACCAGAAGATCTACCGACTGATCGAACATAAAATTCGGACAATACAATTATTCCTCCATTATTTTTTTCAATTAGGTGTGTATTTCTATAATAAGGTTTTAAGTCCTTCCCTTTTTTTGCTCTACGCTCACCTATTAGTTTTTTCTTTACCTCAAATGTAAATTCATTAAACGTCTTTTTAACAATGGATTTGGTGTTATAATCTGCAGCAATATCGAATATCCCCTCTAATCCGTTTTCTGCTCTACCACTAGACTTTAAAGCAGAATAAAAGCCTACCATATGAATACTACCATCTTTTGTTTCAATTAGGTTACAGTTCAGTGCTCTTTTACCAGACAGGTTAATGTTTAATTCTTCTTTTTTATAACTTTTATTCGCCACATAAGTGTGTAAAGTAATGTTATTAACTGTCGTTTTTTTCTTTTTATCTCTATAACTTTCTGTTGTAGTTATAAAAACGTCACCGTGCTCATTAATTGCAAAGTCAGAAAAATCAAAAGCCAAATCCTTTCTGTCCTCAAAAGTTGTTTCGTAATTGTCTTCTAAAACAGAGTTTAGTGATTTATCTAAAAGTGTGAATTTATAGGTTAGTTTTTCTTCTCTTTCAATGATACCTGCATGAGAAACAAAATAATTAACACTATCATATGAGGTATCAAAAACAAATACTCCTCTGTTCTTTTTGTTTTTAACATCTACAGAAAGTAACGTTTTTAGCTTACCTAATTTTAAATCTTGTGAAATCTCTTTGGCTATAAATTTGTTTTTCTTTGCTTTTCTGTCGTAATAGCTTGCCATTAAGTAAGCTTTATCCTCTATAACAGCAACGTCTTCAATAATTAGCTTATTCCCATTGATTTTATCTAAGTTCAAAGGAATGCTTTTCTTGAATTTCTTTGTTACATAATCAAAGGATTGCAAAAAGTACTTCTTTTTTTTATTGGCTAAAGCAAAGATTGTATTGTCAATAACTCCAGCTATATGTACAACGCTACCATCGTTGTTTTCTATTGTTTCACCAAAGTCAAGTGAAACGTTACCAACTACATGTTGCGAATGGATTAATAAAAAATTAAGGATTACCGTTCCTAGTAGAATAGTTTTTTTCATGATTTAATAGAATGTTAATTTAGTTTAATAAGGTTGCGAAATATACAACTTATTATCTTACAGAATATTGGTAAAATAAGAGAGCCTGACTTTTGTTAGTCAGGCTCTTATATAATGTAGAAGTTTAAACTATCGTCTAATTGTTAAGGGCTTCAGCACCACCAACAATCTCAAGGATTTCATTGGTAATTGCAGCTTGTCTTGCTTTATTGTAAGTTAACTTCAACTGATCTCTCAATTCTGTTGCATTATCCGTTGCTTTATGCATAGCTGTCATACGTGCTCCATGTTCAGAAGCGAATGAATCTCTAATACCCTTATACAACTGAGTCTTTAATGACTTTGGAATTAATGCCTCAACGATCTCCTCTTTTGAAGGTTCAAAAATATAATCTAGGTTTACATTTGCATCTCCCTCAATTGGTTTTATTGGTAAGAACTGTTCAGTTATTACTATTTGAGTTGCTGCATTCTTAAAGTGATTGTAAACAATTTCGATTTTATCAAATTCACCCGAAACAAATTTTTCCATCAGCATTTCTGCGATTTCTGAAACGTTTTCAAAAGTCAAATCATCAAATAAGTCACTTTTATTGGCGATAACCTTATTGGTCTTTTTAAAAGCATCGTTGGCTTTTTTACCAATCGCTAAATAAGATACCTCTTTATTAGCATAGGTTTCATTTGATAATTTGTTAACCTGCTTAATGATATTTGAGTTAAAAGCACCTGCCAAACCTCTATTAGAAGTGATCGCAACAATAAGTACATTTTTAACTTCTCTTTGATCAGAATATTTACTTCCGCTATTCTCATCTAAAGTTGCACTTAAACTTTGTAAAAGTTCAGTCAACTTATTAGAATAAGGTCGCATTGCAGTAATAGCATCTTGAGCTTTCTTCAATTTTGCAGCAGATACCATTTTCATGGCACTAGTAATCTGCATCGTGGAAGATACTGATGATATTCTGTTACGTATTTCTTTTAAGTTTGCCATTTGCTCTAGTATTAAGCAGTTGGTCTAAAGTGATAAGATTTCCTTAAAACTATATACTAACTACTTTGTACTTAATTACTAATTTCTATACTTACCTGTAAGATCCTTTGCCACGTTTGTTAACGTATCAATTACCTCATCAGTTAATTTACCTGCTTTTAACGTATCTAATGTATCTCTGTGTTTAGCATTAAGGAATTCGATATAATCTCTTTCAAATTCTTTTACTTTTTCAACAGGAACATCTCTTAATAAGTTCTTAGAACCAGCATAAATGATTGCTACCTGATCTTCAACAGTGTAAGGATCATTTTGTGCTTGTTTTAATATTTCAACATTACGTTTACCTTTTTCAATTACGTTTAATGTTGAAACATCTAAATCTGAACCAAATTTAGCAAACGCCTCTAATTCACGGTATTGCGCTTGATCTAATTTTAATGTTCCAGATACTTTCTTCATAGATTTAATCTGTGCATTACCACCAACACGAGATACAGAAATACCCACGTTAATTGCCGGACGAACACCAGAGTTAAATAAATCACCATCTAAGAAAATCTGACCATCAGTAATAGAAATTACATTGGTTGGGATATATGCAGAAACGTCACCTGCTTGTGTTTCAATTATTGGTAAAGCAGTTAAAGAACCACCACCTTTTACCATTGGCTTCAACGTATCTGGTAAATCGTTCATTTCTTTTGCAATAGCATCATCATTAATGATCTTTGCCGAACGCTCTAATAATCTAGAGTGTAAGTAGAAAACATCACCTGGATACGCCTCACGTCCTGGAGGACGACGTAATAATAAAGATACCTCACGGTAAGCTACCGCTTGTTTTGATAAATCATCATATATGATTAAAGCCGGACGACCAGTGTCTCTAAAATACTCTCCAATAGAAGCTCCTGTCATTGGTGCATAAACCTGCATCGCTGCCGGATCTGATGCGTTAGCCGCTACAATAGTAGTATAGGCTAAAGCTCCTTTTTCTTCTAATGTTTTTGCAATGTTTGCAACCGTTGATGCCTTTTGACCAACCGCTACATATATACAATACACTGGCTCACCAGCATCGTAAAATTCTTTTTGATTTAAGATGGTATCAATACAAACCGTTGTCTTACCTGTTTGACGGTCTCCAATAACCAACTCACGTTGACCTCTACCAACTGGAATCATCGCATCAATAGCTTTAATACCTGTTTGTAATGGTTCTGTTACTGGCTCTCTGTAAATAACACCTGGCGCTTTACGCTCTACTGGCATTTCGTAAGTTTCACCAGTGATTGACCCTTTACCATCAATTGGGTTACCTAAAGTATCTACAACACGACCAACAATACCTTCACCTACTTTTACAGATGCGATACGTTCAGTACGTTTTACCGTAGAACCCTCTTTAACTCCTACTGAAGTTCCTAAAAGTACAATACCTACGTTATCTTCTTCAAGGTTAAGAACGATACCTTCTGTACCACCTTCGAATTCTACTAATTCACCATATTGCGCGTTAGCTAATCCGTAAGCACGTACAATACCATCACCTACAGTTAATACTGTTCCTACTTCGTCTAATGAAGCTCCTGCTTCAAAACCAGTAAGTTGTTGTTTTAAGATTGCTGATATTTCAGCTGGTTTTACTTCTGCCATCTTATTTTTATATTTTGCTGTTTATTGAAAAGACCTTTCGACTGCGCTCAAGGTGACAGTTCTTTTAAACAACAGTTCTAATTTAATGTAAATTCTCTTTTTAATTTATCGAGTTTGTTTGCGATACTTGCGTTATACTGAATATCTCCAACTCGTAATATGAAACCACCTAAAATGCTTTCATCTATAATATTTTCTAATTCCGCTTCCTTACCTGTCAATTCTTTAACTTTAGCCGAAACCATTGTTTTTAAATCTTCAGTTAAAGGCACTGCAGTAGTTACTTTTGCAACTTGTGTTCCCCTTAACTGATCGAACTGGCTGTTGTAACTAGCAGCTACATCTTCTAAGATTGCCAGTCTTTTGTTTTCAATTAAAGTATCAATCAAATTATGAGACAATTCATTAGCGTTATTAAACACTTTTGAAAGTACTGCTTTTTTATCTGATGATTTTACAACAGGACTTTGAAGCATTTGATTAAGCTCGTCGCTTTTAGCAATTGATTCCGTGATTAATTTCATATCACTATTAACTGCATCTGCAGACTTCTGCTCTTGTGCTAAACTTAAAACTGCTTTTGCGTATCTTACTGCTGCTCTGTTCATATTATTTTTGCTTAGTGCTAAGGTGATTTAACACCTCAATGTTTAGCTTAAATTTAATTCAAAGTTGCTTCACCTAACATATCTTCAACCAACTTAAGCTGCTTGTCTTTGTTAGACAACTCTTGGCGAACCACTTTTTCTGCTATATCAACTGATAAACTAGCTACATGGTTTTTTAACTCTGCCATAGCTGCTTTCTTTTCACTTTCAATAGCAACTTGAGCTTGTTCAATCATTTTACTTGCTTGCGCTTGAGCTTCGTCCTTAGCATCAGAGATCATTTTGTTTTTCATCTCTCTTGCATCCTTAAGCATTGCTTCGCGCTCGTTACGTGCTTCTTGTAAAATACGCTCATTATCTGCTTTAAGGTTTTCCATTTCCTTACGCGCATTTTCTGCAGAAGATAAAGCTGAACGAATTCCCTCTTCTCTATCCTCAACAGCACCAAGAATAGGTTTCCATGCAAACTTACGTAATACGATAAGTAAAATCGCGAACGTAATCAAAGACCAAAATACTAGTCCAAAATCTGGTGTAATTAAATCCATAGTTTTTATATACTTTTTTAACTTAAATTTTAAAAATTACAGAAGCAGCCAACCGCTACTTCTGTAACCTTAAATAATCATTATCAAACGATTAATGCTGCAACAACACCAAATAAAGCAACGGCTTCTACGAAGGCTGCTAAAATAAGCGCTGATGTCTGGATTTTTCCTTGGATTTCTGGTTGACGAGCCATAGCGTCCATAGCAGAGCCACCGATTCTTCCAATTCCCATTCCAGCTCCAATTGCTGCTAAACCAGCTCCAATTGCTGCGATTCCTGTAATAGTCATAATATAAAATTTAAATTAATAATATTAAGTTTAATGTGCTTCTTCTGTTGCCATCCCAAAATAAAGGGCTGATAATACTGTAAATATATATGCTTGTATCGCAGTTACCACAATTTCTATAATCCCAATAAACAATGAGAAAGCTACAGACACTGGCGCAACAGCAACGGTTTCAAAAATAAATATCAATGACATTAATGCTAGTATAATAATGTGACCAGCTGTAATGTTAGCGAACAAACGTATCATTAGTGAGATTGGCTTTACAAACATACCAACTATTTCAATTGGCATTAAAAATATTTTCATTGGTACAGGTACGCCTGGCATCCAGAAAATGTGCTTCCAATAATTTTTGTTTCCGCTAAATGTTGTGATTAAAAATGTGCAGAATGCTAAAGCGAATGTAAACGCAATGTTTCCACTTAAGTTAGCTCCATTCAAAATTGGTATTAACCCAAAGATGTTGTTGATCCAAATAAAGAAAAAAACTGTTAAAAGGTATGGCATAAAACGCTTGTACTTATGCTCACCAATCATTGGTTTACCTATTTCATCTCTTACAAAAATCACTAAAGGTTCAACAAAACTAGCGATACCTTTTGGTACATAGTCACCAGATTTTCTATAACGTCTCGCTGCTGTTAAAAATATTAGTAACAACACAACCACAGAAACCCACATCATAAAAACGTTTCGTGTTATTGAAAAATCTAAAGGACGCTCTGCATTTGTTGGGTGGTGCTCAGCATCGTACATAACTGCTGTTTCACCTTCGTTTAATTGGTATATTTTTTCATGAACGTTAACAAAACGTTGTCCGTTTTTTTCTACAATAACCTCACCGTTATAATCATGATGAAATTCTGAAGACATAAACGTTGTTAATCCGTTGTCTGTAAAAAGGATAACAGGAAGCGGTATAGAGATTGGCTGCCCATTTATATCAATAATATGCATTCCGTAAGCATCTTTTACGTGATGCATAATCATTTCCTTAGCATTAAAGGCTTTGTCTGCATCTCCATCTTTAGAGTCCTTAGCAAAACCTAAGCTAAAAACTGATAGAAACAATACGGTAAATACTACGCGTTTAAAGGTGTTAAATGTCATTATTTACGGCTTTAAAATACCTTGCTTTAAATTCCGTGCAAATGTACGCACATTAAATGAATTGTCAAACATTATTTTATCGTTAATTTTTATTCGGAATTAATGGTGCTAATCCACACCTTAATCCTTGTTTCTAAACCGAATATCTATGACTTTTGAAGGAAGCGCGTCAGAGCAAAAACCTCAAAAAACAAATACAAGAAATAGGGTATGAAGAAATTGAACACATCTGGTTGTTTGCTCTCAAAATCTGAAAGTAACAGCGGAAGTAAAAATAAAATAGACAATGCCATTTTTAAAAAGGTCATTATCATAAACAAATTAAATATATCCTTTTTACCAGATGAAAACCTATAGTTTATAACCGTATATAATATTAAGGTAATAAAGACATGAAATGCGTACACCTGCCAAACCGGAAAGAAGAACTGAATTTCTTGAGTAAAATGATAAAGTAAATAACTATGTATTGCAAATAGTACTACACTCACTCCAATGAGCTGCAATAAAAAAGAAATTTGTCTTTTCTTAAATTCTTCCATTTTTGTTTTAATTATCTTTTGAGCCTGCAATTATACGTCTGTCTCTTATACACATCTGACGCTGCCGACGACTCCTTACGTGTCGATCTCGG
>OJDK01000229.1_pt1 | contig 31089 bp, 26 predicted proteins | sample 1592791 | NCBI WGS metagenome assembly OJDK01 (sample SAMN05416878, study PRJEB24817) | seawater metagenome | isolation source: Sea water | place: Canada:Atlantic | collected 2013-11
CACGTAAGGAGTCGTCGGCAGCGTCAGATGTGTATAAGAGACAGGCTTTACCAGTTGCCTTTTTAGCAGTCTTTTTTGGAGCTGCTTTTTCAGCTTTTGGTTCAGCTTTCTTAGTTTCTTTTTTTGGAGTTGCTTTTTCAGCCTTTTTAGTTGGCTTAGCTCCAGAAGCAGTAATGCCTTCAATTACGATTTCAGTTAAGGCTTGTCTGTGACCATTTTTTACACGGTAACCTTTACGTCTTTTCTTTTTGAAAACTATTACTTTGTCACCTTTAAGGTGCTTTAAGACTTTTGCACTAACCAGTGCTCCGTCTATAGCTGGGGCGCCTAAAGTAGTTTTGTCACCATCACCAATCAAAAGAACGTTGTCAAAATCAACTTTTTTACCTTCTTCTGTTGCTAAACGGTTAACAAAAACTTTTTGGTCTTTTGCAACTTTAAATTGCTGCCCTGCTATCTCTACAATTGCGTACATAGCGTAACGTTTTTATTAATTTGTTTATATATAATACGCCTTCCTTCTCAGAAAGCGGATGCAAATATAATTCTAAATTCTTAATCTACAAACGTTTTAGTCCTTTTGGTAAAGATTATTACTTTTTTTAAAGTACTGCATACAGGTTAGGGTTAAAGCCACAGTTGTTGCAAAACCCATAAGAGCCACTCCAAAAGCTACCAAACCTATGTGCACATTGTATTCGCCCTTAAAAACGGTTAAGAGTTCATCTAGAAAATTTTCATTGATTTCGGTAGCATATAATAAGAAGAATATTGTGAAAATCAATGTGGCAACAAAACCCGTTACAATCCCTGTTGTAAAACCTTTTGAATAGTCAAACTGATCTCCCTGAGATAACTTATAATATTTAATGGCCGTATAGATTCCAAAAGCTGTAATAACACCGTTAAACAAACTAAAAGCAGGGTTGGTGTGCCACCCAAACAATGCTAAAAATAGAAAATAAGCGATGAGTGCTGCGCTAATTACAACTCCAAATCTTATGGGTAGTATTATGTTTTTCATGTTTTGTTTAATTTGTTGGTTTTACCGAAAGTTCGGAAATTATAAGCATATAACACAAGTTTTTAGTATAGTTTTTGCATTTTCAACGAGAATAACCCATTATCATTTGTTATTTTTGTGAAGCTATATGTAACAATATCAGTAAACCATAGACAAACACTATTAAACAATTAATTCTAAACAAGATTACAATGAAAAACTATTTAATGGTTTTAGCTTCTTTGTTGTTTGTTGCCCAACAGGCTACAGCACAAAAAGTTGAATTTAAAGAATTTGATCTCGATAACGGATTGCACGTTATTATGCATCAAGATAATACAGCACCAGTTGTTATTACATCAGTAATGTATGATGTTGGTGGTAAAGATGGTGACAGGGAACGTACCGGCTTTGCTCACTTTTTTGAACATTTATTATTTGAAGGTACTGAAAATATTGAGCGTGGTGAGTTCATGAAAATTATTCCAGCTAATGGAGGAACTTTCAATGCCAACACATCTCAAGACAGAACTTACTATTACGAAATTTTTCCTTCTAACAAATTAGAATTAGGTCTTTGGCTAGAGTCTGAGCGTATGTTACACCCTGTTATTGATCAGGTAGGAGTTGATACTCAAAATGAAGTAGTAAAGGAAGAAAAGCGTCAGAGCTATGAAAACAGACCTTATGGTGGTTTATTAAAGACCATTGGTGAAAACTTATTTAAAGCTCATCCTTACAAAGATGAAAATATTGGTAAGATGGAGCATTTAGATGCTGCAACTCTAGAAGAGTTTAACGCTTATTTCGATAAATATTACGTACCAAATAACGCTGTGCTTATTGTTGCAGGTGATATTGATTACAATAAAACCGAAAAAATGGTTAAAGAATACTTTAATGAAGTAAAAAAAGGACCAGAAGTCACCAGAAATTTTCCTCAGGAAACACCGATTTCTGAAACTGTAGAAGCAACTGCTTACGATAAAAATATTCAAATTCCGGCTATTATTGCTGCTTACAGATTACCAGGACAAGCAACAAGAGATGCTCGTGTTTTAGATATGATAGCTACTTATTTAAGCGGAGGGAAAAGTTCAGTATTATACAAAAAACTTATTGATGAGCAAAAACAAGCATTAACGGTTCAGGCTGTTAATTTAGGTCAGGTAGATTACAACGTTTTTGCATTATTTGCTTTGCCTTTAGGTGAGGTTGAATTAAGTACTTTATTATCTGAAATGGATGAAGAAATTGTAAAGCTTCAAGAAGAGATGATCAGTGAGCGCGATTTTCAGAAACTTCAAAACCAATTTGAAAGTAACTTTGTAAATTCAAACTCTAGCGTTGCAGGTATTGCAAGTTCTTTAGCAACTTACTATTTACTTTACGGAGATGTAAATCTTATCAATAATGAAATTGATATTTACAGAGATATTACCAGAGAAGAAATACAGGCAGCAGCCCAAAAATACTTAAACCCTAACCAACGTGTAGAGATTAAGTATCTTCCTAAAAAAGATGAACAATAAAAATGAAAACATTATATATGAAAACTAGAATAGTCGCATTTTTTGCCTTGTTTTTAATAACATTGGGAGCAAATGCACAGATAGATAGGTCAACAATGCCTGAGGCAGGACCAGAACCAGAAATTACCATTGAAAAACCACAGGAGTTTGAATTAAAAAATGGATTGAAAGTTCTTGTAGTAGAAAACCACAAGCTTCCAAGAGTATCTTACTCATTAAGAATAGACAACAAGCCTATTTCAACTGGAAAAAAAGCTGGTGTTGAAAGTTTAATAGGTAGCATGTTAGGAAACGGAACAACTTCAATTTCAAAAGATGAATTTAACGAGGAAATAGATTTTCTTGGTGCTAGTTTAAATTTTGGATTCAGTGGTGGATTTGCAAGTTCATTGTCTAAATATTCTGATAGAATTTTAGAATTAATGGCTGGTGCAGCAATCAACCCGTTATTAACTAAAGAAGAATTTGAAAAAGAAAAAACTATTCTTTTAGAAAGCCTTAAAAGCGATGAAAAAAATCCTGATGCTATTGCTAGTCGAGTAGGTTCTGCGTTATCTTACGGAACGGATCACCCTTATGGTGAGTTCACAACTAAGGAAACGGTTGAAAATGTAACTTATGGTGATGCAGTATCATTTTATGAAAAATACTTCAATCCAGATAATGCTTATTTAGTAGTTATCGGTGACGTTGATTACAAAGAGGTTAAGAATCAAATAAAGAAACATTTTGGTGCTTGGAAGAAATCTGTAGGTGTAGATTATAGCGTTCCAGAACCAAATCCTAATGCCCAATACACACAAATCAATTTTGTGAATGTTCCAGATGCAACACAATCTAACCTGTCAATTACGAACAATGTAGATTTAAAAATGGGTGATGAAGATTATCACGCTGCTTTAATAACAAACAACATCCTTGGTGGTGGTGGAGAAGGTTACCTTTTCAAAAACCTAAGAGAAGAGCATGGTTATACTTATGGTGCATATTCTAGCTTAGGAACAAACAGATATGGAGCATCTCGTTTTAATGCATCGGCTAAGGTTAGAAATGCGGTAACTGATAGTGCTGTTGTTGAAGCTTTAAAAGAAATAAATAGAATTAAGACTGAGCCAGTAGATCCTCAAACTTTAAAAGATGCAAAAGCAAAGTATGTAGGTAATTTTGTAATGGCTTTAGAGCGTCCGCAAACTATTGCAAACTATGCTTTAAACATTAAATTGAATGATTTACCACAAGATTTTTATTCAACATACTTACAGAAAATAAAGGATGTTTCTGTAGAAGATGTTAACCGTGTGGCAAACAAATATTTTAAGACAGAAAACGCTAGAGTTGTTGTGGTAGGTAATGGAGCAGAAGTTTTAGAAAATCTTGAAAAAACAGGAATACCAATTAAATATTACGACAAGTATGCTAATACAACTGAAAAGCCAGTATTTTCTAAGCCACTTCCAGAAGGCTTAACAGCAGAAAAAGTGATAAAAAACTATGTTGATGCAACAGGTGGAGAAGATAATCTTAGAAAGATTAACTCTTTAGCAACAATGGCAGATGTTACCATTCAAGGAGCACCATTTAAGCCAAAAGCTGTTATTAAGCAAATGTCTCCTAACAAATTTTCAATGGAAATGATGGTTGAAGGTATGGGAACTGTAATGAAGCAAACTTTTGATGGAGAAACAGGTTACCAAGAACAACAAGGTAGAAAAATACCTATGGATGATGCTACTGTTTCTGCCAGAAAAGCTGAAAAAGGATTATTCCCAGAGTTGTTTATGGAAGCTTCTAATATAGAATTAGAAAGCATGACCACTATTGATGGGACAGATGTTTATAGAGTTAAAGTAACTCAAGGTGATAAAACATCATACAGGTATTATAATGTTGAAACCAATATGCTTATGAGAACTGAAGAAACCACAGAAGCAGCTGGTCAATCAGTTACTAGCATAACAGACTATTCAAACTATAAGGAAGTGGATGGTGTTATGATGCCATATTCATGGAAAATAGCTAATGGTCCACAGGTAATTATGTTAGACGTTACAGAGATTAAAGTAAACGAAGGAGTGACTGAAGAAGATTTCAACTAATCGTTTTATTTTAACAACAAAACTAAACCGAAGCGAAAGCTTCGGTTTTTTTATTACCTACCTCTATTCTTATTGGCCAAATAGACACCAAAAAGAATTAAAAGTGCAGCAAAACCCTGAAGGATACTAAATGATTCTCCATCTATTAATCCCCAGGTTACAGCAACCAAAGGCATAATATAAGCAACAGAAGAAGCAAAAATAGGTGTTGATAATTGCACTAATTTATTAAAAACCACTTTAGCCATTGCGGTACCAAATACACTTAATATAATGAGATAAATTATGGCTTCTGGGAAGTTTGGGTTATTGAATGTTCCTTGGTTAAAAAAGTCAGAAAAAATTAAAACTATAACAGCAGGAACCAAAATAAAAACATAATTACCTGTGGCAATAGCCAAAGGTTTCACATTTTGTAAATAACGTTTTATTATATTAACGTTTGCAGCGTACATTAATGAAGCTACAATTACAAAACCTGCAAATAGGTAATTTTGATTTGGGTTAATGTCAGCACCATTCAAAATAAGAATAGTCGTTCCAATAAAACCAATAATCACACCAATAACTTGGCGCTTATTAGTGCCAATTTTAAAAATTGCAAGTCCAATTAAAATGGTATTAAGTGGAACAAGCGAATTTAATATGGAAGCTACAGCACTATCAATTTCGGTTTCAGCAATCGCAAATAAAAAGGCAGGAAAAAAAGAACCAAGCAGTGCTGAAAGGCCTATCCATCTCCATTTGTTTTTTGGTATAGATTTCAGTTTTCTAAACCCAAAAGCAAAAAGAATAATTCCCGTAAAAATAGTTCTTAACGCTCCAAGTTGATAAGGATTGAGACCTATCAATGCCTTTTTTATTAAAATGAAAGAACTGCCCCAGATTATAGAAAGCAATAGGAGGTAAAACCACTTAACATTAAGATTTTTCACACAAGAACTACCTAAAATATTCACAAAAATCGTTAATTATTTCGCAGGAAACACCATTATTTATTAGATTTATCCGACTATAACAAATTAAAAATGAAAACCGTAAAAAACTTAAGCCTAATTGCTGTGGTGGCTTTATTGATTGTGTCTTGTAAAAATGATAAACAACCAGAAGTTAAAACAGTAGATGTAGAAATTACTAAGAAAGACATTGCTAAAAATTTAGATCCCAATGCTACTTATGCAAAAGTAGAATTTGGAATTGATGGGATGACGTGTGCTATGGGTTGCGCAAAAACCATTGAGAAAAAAATGGCAAAAATGGAAGGGGTTAAAACCGCTAAAGTTGATTTTGACAAACGATTGGCCATGGTAGAATATGATGAAGCCAAAGTGAGTCCAAAATCCTTAGAGGAAGAAGTTGCCAAAGTGGGTGACATGTATAAAGTAAAAGAAATGAAAATGGTCGAAACCTTTGGTGGAGACAAAAAGACCTGCAAAGCAGATTGCAAAATGGCGTGTTGTACAGGTGATGCAAAAGCAGATAAAAAAGCTTGTGCTAAAGATTGCGACAAAGCATGCTGCAAAGAAAAGAAGGTTGAGTAGTAATAATTTTAATTAAAAAAAACAAAAAAACGCTATCCATTGGATAGCGTTTTTTTGTTGGTAATATTTTGATTCAAATATAACTTTAGGTTGCTTGAAGCAGAATTAGACCAATAGCCAAGCTTCCAAAAGGCAAGAGCCATAATATAAAAATTGAATGGGATTTAAACTTTCGTTTTGCATTCAATATCATTCTTTTCTTACCATTATATCGCATCCAGTTCTTAAAAATCACAAATCCTGAAACTAATGCAAATAACACCCAAAATTTAGTTGAGGACATTACATCCATTTTCATCTGCGTAGCAAAAGCCATAAAAAAAGCTGCCAGAGCCAATAATATAGAGAGTTCCAATACATTAATATACACCACAGCAACCGTTAAGCTACGTTTGCCTAATGACTTTTTGTAGTGGTTGTAGATGGAGATGTAAAATGTGTCTAACATAATGTTGAGAAAATGTATAAAAAAACAAAACCTGCTAAATTATTTTTAGCAGGTTTTTTAAATGGTTTATTTGAAATTAGTTGGTAGCGATGACAGAAAGATCATCAATCTGATATGCACCATCTAATGTAGTGTCCGTTCCAGAACCAACAACTTTAAAGGCTACGTAAAGGGTTCCTGTATAAGAAGATATATCAATTAGACCAGAATCCACAAACTCGTACCAAGGATTGGATTGTGTAGGTAAATTAGCTGTGACTGACTCCCAAGTAGCTCCTAAAACATCAGAACCATCATAATCTGTTGAAACGAAAACTTCTAAAGTGTTTTCAGGTGAATCTAAATGGTGCTGTGCAGCTTTAAAGTTTAAAAACTCATTGTCTTGAGCATCCATATCAAAACCAGGAGTAATTAACCATGCAATATTAGATGGGCTTCCTGAATTATATGTACTGAATTCAGCGTAACCATTTCCATCAAAAGTTTTTTCTCTCCAAACCCAAGATCCTGCTTCGGCATAATTTGTCCACCCAGCAAAGTCTAAATTGGTGTTGTTGTTTGCGGTTTCAAAATCTTCTGTAAATATAGATGTGAAATCAGAAGGATCTAACACGGAACATCTCTCACCTTCCATGTTAACGTCGTCTGTAGAGTTAAGAGCTAAAACTAAACTTGCACCATCAAACGTTTTACTAACAACGGCTGTAAGGCTTCCATTTCCAGTAGGTAAAAATTCATTTTTAAAAGAAGAAAAAGCACTTGTTTCTAATTGAAATTGAGAGTAACCAAAACCAGAGCATGTTTGCAAAGTTCTACTTGTATCAAAAGACTCAATAGGGTCAAAATAACGTTTACCAGCTAAGTTGTCTGCAAACTCTACATTGTTAACTTGTACCAATATACCAATATGGCTATTTGATATTTGAGATAGAGATAGCTCTAAAGGCTCTAACTCTGCAGTAACCTCAGACCTAAGTAGATAATCATTAATTTGGTTTTCATTTAAGCTTGATACTGTTGTACCAAATTGATCAGTTTCAGTACCACCTCCAATTGCGATGACTCCATTTCCTACTCTTTCTTCACCAATATAAAGTCCTTTTAAGCTTATATAAACTTCTCTTCCAAGGTTGTATTTGTTGTAACTATCAACCATATTTAAAACCACCTTGAGGGCTCCTGTTGGATTAGTAGGGCTATCTTGAATGAAGAATTCCTTGAAAAAATTCCCTGTTCTATCTGAAGAAGAAACGTAACCTTTTACATAGATATCTGTATCCACAGGTTCTATAAAATCTCCTCCACCTTGATACATAGCTTTAACATCAGCAATAGAAACTTCTGTTGCTGTAGCTGTTAAAGTTTCAATTGCCATATTCTCTTCTTCACCGATACTGTTAGGAACAGTATAATCATCATCTTGCACACAAGATGTAATAGCTACAGAAGCTATTAAGACCATTATTAATTTTAAAAATTTAATCGTTTTCATAATTGTAATTTTATTTATTAATTTTTCTTTTTCTTAAAATCTAAGATACACATTTACAAAATAATTTGTACCTCTACCATACCAATATTTTGGGCCAAATACTCTTTTGGTATTACTAACGTCATCTCTTAAAGCTCTATAATCTGCTCTTCTACCTTGTTCGTAACCTCCTGTTTTGTATTTCTTATCCAAAAGATTACCTACACTTGCAAAAATTCCAATGTACTTATCTCCAAGCTTCCAAGATTTACCACCAACTAAATTTATCACCATATAGTTGTCAAATTTTTCTTGCTTTAATAGTCCTTTTGCGATCTCAGGATCATAATCATTATAAGGTAAACCATCTGAATCTGTATAAAACTCATTAGATCTAGACAATGGACTTACATCTACATAAGCATTATCAAAGAAGTTAGCAGTTGCTCCAAACCACCAGTAGTCTGGATCCCTATATTCAAAACCTACTGAGTATGCCGTTTGTGGACCACCAGCGACTTTGTAATTTTTTAAGTTTGAAGTACTAAGAACTCCTGAAGTATTTGTATTTGTTTGACCATCTTCACCATCTTGAGTGTCTATAAAATCCTCTGATGTAGAAGTAACATATAAATTTGGATTATTGTTATATGTATATTGACCTACAGAAGCAGCACCTTTTAGTTTAATTGTTGGTGTAACTTGAGCCTCTATACCTAACTCACCTCCAAAATGTTTTTTCTCTACTCCAGATAAAACCTCTTGTATAAAACCTGTTGTACTACCTTGGGTAAAGAAGAAAGAAATTTCATTAGCATCTTCTATCCTAGTATAGAAACCTGTTAATTTTGCTTTTACAATAGGTGATCTAAATATATAACTCGCATCTGCTGAAGTTATTTTTTCTTCAGTTATCTCTACATTCGGGTTATTTACACCATTAATAACACCAACATAATCATGACTCTCTCTAGAATTAGTATAGGTATTTCTAATAGATGGTGCTTGTGTTATATAGCCTCCATTAAAGTTTAATAAGTGTTTACCTGAAATTTTGTACGTAAATCCTGCTTTTGCACCAACTCCAGTAAATTCTAATTTATCACCTTTACCAAAAGAGTTGTCTAATACTTCTACACCATTTTCTCTATAAACTTGGTTTCCGTTTTTGTATAACCCTTCTCTTTGGTAATCTGTTTTTGTAATGCTACCAGATAAGTGAAAATCAAACTTATTGTATTTAAACTGAGCTTGTGCAAAACCAGATAGTTCATTTACATAGATGTTGTAATTATATCTAAATTTATCACCTTCAAATGCAACACGGTCAGGATTGTTTAAATCAAATGGGTTTTGGCTAAAAGAATCAACATTTAAAGCTCCTGTTGTGCTTCCTAATAAATCAATAATTTCAGCGAAATTTTCAGAATCTAATTTTCTATAGTTTATTCTACCATTTAAAATTATATTCTCATTTAATTCTGTATTGAAAATAGTGTTTAATGTTAGTTGTTTATCATCATTTCTATCTTCGTATAAAACATATGCAGCATTGTTGCCATTAATGTTGTTTGTTAAGTTGGCGTCAATAATTCTTTCCCAATCAATTTGCCCATCATTAATAAATTCTTGTTCTGCCAAATAAGCTCCTTCAAGGTCTCCATCTTCTAAGAAATAGCTAGGTAGATTTTGGTAGTAAGCCGGACTTGGGTTTGCTCCACCAGCATAATCTAAACGACTGTTTCCTACTTTACCAGTTTGATACCCAATATTAGTGTTTAAAGAAGTTTTATTAGATATATCCCAATAATGATTTAGCATAAGAATAGGTTCTTCAACCTCTTTAATACGAGAATTGCGTTTTTCACCATCTAAATAACCCCAATATTCATTATACCTAATACCTTTAAGGTCATAAACTTCTTGAGTATTAGCAGAAGATTTTCCTCTTCTATTTGGCGCATAAATTGATGTGAAATTAATACTGTGCTTATCGTTAATTTTCTTTTCAATAGATGCAAAAAATGAATTAGAATCATAGAGCGTAGCATCTTGATAACCTTCTTCTCCCCAACGTCTTCCAATCATAAAAGCAAAGGACCAACCACCTTCAAGTAAACCACTAGCATAACTAGCCATTGCACGATTTGTGTAACTTCTGTTAGAGGATGAATAGGTAACACGTCCGCCTTTTCTATAACTAGAGGCTCTGGTAATAATATTAGTTGAACCTAAAACACCACCAAAGTTATAATCTGAAGCCGTTAATCCAGTTGTTAAAACTTGGTTACGCATCATATCATTTAAGCCTCCCCAATTACTCCATTGAGGTCTTCCATTATAAAGTTTGTTCATTTCAATTCCGTTAATTAAAACAGAAGCGTTATCTGAATCTAAACCTCTTAGTCTAAAGAATGAAGAACTGAATTCAAAAGCAGCTGTCCTTTGAAAAACATCTAAAGATGAAGAAAGTAAACCTGAGATATTGTCAGCTCCACTTGTGTCATCGTTAAGTTCGTCATCAGAAAGTGTAATTGTAAATAAATCTTGTGCAGAAGACAAATCTATATCTAAAGTCATTCCGCTAATGTCAACAGTCTGTCCTTCGTTTACAATAATAGGATAACGTTTGATGACAAAACCTTCTTTTTCGACCTTTAAAACTTGTTCGCCAAGCGGTACATTTACAGTAAAACTGAATTCACCTTTAGCATCTGTTTGTGTGGTTTGTCCGGTTTCTTCAATAGTAATAGTGACATCAGGAATTGGTTCTCCTGTGGATCCGTCCAAAACACTACCTTTGACTATGGTTTGCTGGGCAAAACCAGCTAAAGTAAAAGCCATTCCGAACAGAACGAGTAAAAAACTTTTTTTCATACCTAATTTTAAAATTGATTTTTATTTACCTTAACAAAATTTTAAGGCGTGCAAATTTAGGATATTTATCTTAGTCAATTGCTTTTTGGCAAGTATTTTGTTTTAGAAATAACGTTAAAATAACATAGAAAGTTAAATATCGATAGTAAATTTGTACCCGTTTTTAAAATAAATAGATATCGTAATTTATCATTAAACAAAATTAAAATATAAATGAAAGTACTAAGATTACTGGTTTTAGCCATCGCTTTTTTAACCTTGGCCAATGCAGAAGCACAAGAAAAAAAGCGTTTTAAAATCCATACCGTTGCATTTTATAACCTTGAAAATTTATTCGATACCATTAATGACCCTTTGAAGTTTGATGAGGCCAGCCCAATAATGGAAATGAATGAAGCTAATAGAGGTGAAGTTTATAAAAACAAAGTTCGTAATATGGCAAGAGTTGTCTCTGATATAGGCTCACAAGACACTAAAAACACACCTGCCATTATTGGAGTTTCTGAGGTTGAAAACAGACAGGTTTTAGAGGATTTGGTAAATAACCCGTTACTTTTAAGTAAGGATTATGGGATTATTCATTACGAATCTCCAGATCGAAGAGGAATTGATGTTGCGCTATTATACCAAAAAGCATTATTTAAGCCTATTGAAACAAGTTCTCACGAATTGAAAATTTATGATGATCTCACCAGAAAAAGAGTTTTTACAAGAGATCAACTTTTAGTTAGCGGAAAATTAGAGGGTGATTTAATTCACATCATTGTTAATCATTGGCCATCTCGAAGTGGTGGTGAGGCTAGAAGTAGATCAAAAAGAGTTGGAGCAGCAAAGTTAAATAAACGAATTATTGACTCATTACAATCTATTGATCCTTATGCTAAAATCATTACTATGGGAGATTTAAATGACAATCCAACTAACGACAGTGTAAAAGAAGTATTAAAAGCAGAGCGAAAAGAAAAGAAAGTTGGTTTAAAAGGCATTTTTAATCCTATGGAAGGTTTTTTTAAACAAGGCCTAGGTTCTAACGCCTATAGAGACGCATGGAGTTTGTTTGACCAAATTTTGATATCACAGCCCTTTTTAGAGAAGGATTACTCCTCTTTTCGATTTTATAAAGCAGGCATTTTTAATAAATATTATTTAACCAATAAACGCGGACGCTACAAAGGTTATCCGTATAGAAGTTTTGCAGATGGTGGTTTTACTGATGGATTTAGTGATCACTTCCCAGTTTACGTTTACCTTATAAAAGAAGTAGAGTAAGCAAAGACTTAAATTTTAAAATAAAAAAAGACCATTTAAAAATTATTTAAACGGTCTTTTTTTATTTTAAAACCAAAGATTCCATGGAATTTTAGCCAAAACCAAAACAAGTGCAATCGTATAAAAAATAGCTAAAATCTTAAACTTAGGTTTTGAGGTCAGCTTCTTTTTATGTTTAGAATAACCGATTGTTACCAAAGTTACCGCAACAATCATGGTTAAAGGGTGTTCAATAATAAGATTCCGCAAAGCAGAAATCTTCATTACTTCTCCCATACCACCAACTTCTTCTATGGTTGAGAAATAATCTTTGGTAAAAAATAGCACAATACCAATTAGCAATTGAATATGCATTGTTATCAGCGTAAACAATGAAACTCTAAAATCAAAAGCATCAAACTCCTTGTCTCCAAAAAATTTAGCAATAGCATTAAAAGTAGCTATAACGAGTACTAAAAGCACTAAATATGCCCAATATGAATGAATAAACTGAACTGTTTCCATATTAATAAGTTGGTTTTATTGTACAAAAATAAGAATTTGCGATTTAAAAGTATTTATTATGAAATTGTAATGAGAATAACTTCACAGAATTTTAAAGGTTTATTCTCTGTAACAACCTTAAAAAAGATTAAAGTTTGTGTTTTTAAAGTTAACGTGTCTCTTTTTTGAAAGAGTAAAGGACATTTACTTTTCATAAATCCCAATGTTTAATTTGCCTTTATCATTCATAGTAGCACGATACATACCAGCTGTATTAAATTCCATGACCATATTCCCATGTTTATCTACGCCAATAATACCACCTGTACCTCCTAAATTTGTCAATTTATTCTGAATGACTTCTTTTGAAGCTTCCTCTAACGATATGTTTTTATACTCCATCATTGCTGAGATATCATGAGCCACCTGTGCTCTGATAAAATATTCTCCCCAACCTGTGCTAGATATGGCACAAGTTGCATTGTTGGCATAAGTGCCCGAACCAATAATTGGTGCATCTCCGATTCTGCCATAACGTTTATTGGTCATGCCACCTGTAGAGGTTCCAGCGGCTAAATTTCCCTTTTTATCTAACGCAGCGCAACCAACCGTTCCGTATTTTGAGTCTTTAATATAAGGATCATAAAATGCAGTTTTTCCGTCATGATCTAGTTTCGTTTTTTCTCTGTCCTTAATTCTTTTTAATGAATTAAATCTGTTTTCGGTATAGAAATACTCTGGTTTTTCGAGCTGTAAACCTTGCTCTTCAGCAAAGGTTTCAGCACCTTTACCAGAAAGCATAACGTGTTCAGATTTTTCCATAACCGCTCTTGCTAAATTTATTGGATTTTTAACTGTAGTTGTTCCAGCTGATGCTCCTGCGTTTAGTGTTTTTCCGTCCATAATAGACGCATCCAATTCGTTAGTTTCAGCATTTGTAAAAACCGCACCCTTTCCAGCATTAAAAAGTGGTGAATCTTCCATAACGTTTATGGTTTTTTCAACAGCGTCTAAACTACTGCCTCCATTTTTTAAAATATTGTGGCCAACTCTTATAGCTTCTTCAAGCTTAGCTTTGTAGGCAGCTTCACGTTCTGGAGTCATGTTCTTTTTTAAAATTGTGCCAGCTCCTCCATGGATGATTATAGCAAATTCAGGTTTTTGATACTGGGTGTCTTCGGAGGTTTCAACTTTGGAGGTTTCTTCGAGTTTCACTTCATTTTTACAGGAAAAACAGAAACAGAAAATAAGAACGAATACGATAGGTTTTTTCATGACTTATAAGAATTTTTAAGCACCTTAAAGTTACATAATTTAAGGAAGTTGCGCTTCGACTAACTGGCATTTTATTAGTAACTTCGCAGAAATATTTAATAATTCATAAAAAACAAGTAAATATGGAAGCAGTAGCTACCGATTTCGGAATAAAAGAAGCTCTTGAGCAATTGGGAGTAAATGATATAAATAATGGAACTTCAACAGGTTCTAATAGTTTTTCTAACGGTGAAATTATTGAATCTCATTCTCCTGTAGATGGACAGTTGATTGCCAAGGTTAAATCTACGACTAGAACAGACTATGATAAGTTGATGGAAACGGCAACATCAGCATTTAAAACATGGAGAGATATGCCAGCTCCGCAACGTGGGGAGATAGTTCGTCAATTTGGAAATAAATTAAGAGAATTAAAGGAACCTTTAGGTAAGTTAGTGTCTTATGAAATGGGTAAATCTTTACAAGAAGGTTATGGTGAGGTTCAAGAGATGATTGACATCTGTGATTTTGCAGTAGGATTATCTAGACAATTAAACGGACAAACAATTCCATCGGAACGTCCAGGCCATGTAATGAGAGAACAATGGCACCCAATTGGTGTTGTTGGTATCATTTCTGCATTTAACTTTCCTGTGGCAGTTTGGGCTTGGAATACAGCTTTAGCATGGGTTTGTGGTGATGTTTGTGTTTGGAAAGCTTCTGAAAAAACACCTCTATGTTCTGTTGCATGTCAAAATATTATAGCAGGAGTTTTAAAAGATAATAATCTGCCAGAAGGTATTTCTTGTATAATCAATGGAGATTACAAAGTCGGTGAATTCATGACTAAAGATTCTAGAATTCCTCTAGTATCTGCAACTGGTTCTACTCGTATGGGAAGAATTGTTGGTGCAACAGTCGCTGAACGTTTTGGTAAGTCCTTATTAGAATTAGGTGGAAACAATGCTATTATTATTACACCAACCGCAGACTTAAAAGTAGTGGTGCCTGGTGCTGTATTTGGAGCCGTTGGAACTTGTGGTCAGCGTTGTACATCAACTAGAAGAATAATTATACACGAATCTGTTTACGATAAAGTAAAAGATGCCATTGTGGGAGCATATGACCAATTAACTATTGGTAATCCATTAGATGAGAAAAATCACATCGGACCATTAATTGATAAAGATTCAGTTAACACCTATTTAGAAGCTATTGAAAAAGCAAAATCTGAAGGAGGAAAAGTTCTTGTAGAAGGTGGTGTTTTAGAAGGTGAAGGTTATGAAAGTGGATGCTACGTTAAACCAGCAATTATTGAAGCAGAAAACGATTTTGAAATTGTACAGCACGAAACATTTGCACCAGTATTATATTTAATGAAATACTCTGGTGATTTAGAAAATGCTATTGACAAACAAAATGGTGTAGCTCAAGGATTATCATCTGCGATAATGACCAACAATATGAAAGAGGCAGAACGTTTCTTATCTTATGCAGGTTCAGATTGCGGTATAGCAAATGTAAACATAGGAACTTCTGGTGCTGAAATTGGTGGTGCTTTTGGAGGTGAAAAAGAAACAGGTGGTGGACGTGAGTCTGGTTCTGATGCTTGGAAAGTGTATATGAGACGCCAAACGAATACAGTTAATTATTCTGATGAATTACCATTAGCGCAAGGCATTAAGTTTGATCTATAAAAAATAAGTTTCACTTATATTAAAAAAGCCACTTCATTTCGAAGTGGCTTTTTTAATATTTCAATTTTAAATTTTTATGCCTAATTCAGGAAAAAAAAGAGCTACAATATTTTCTTTGTCTTGCCTCCCGATACTTAAACCATACACTTTATATAAAAACGAAAAACCTTGCTTCAAGGCCGAATTTTTATCGGGAGAAACAAGGTTATTTAATTGATTAATAGCAATTCAAAGATGCAAGTTATTTTGGTTTAAGCTGAATTTTTTTGATGAATGGTAGAAAAAAATGTATAACTGGTAAGTTCTAGTTTATGTGTCCGTTCAGTGGTATAAAAACATCGATATAAATTTATAAAACCTTATAGAATAAACACTTTAGCCTTCCCTATTAACCATATAGTGCTCTGTAAAAAACTAATATTATAAAACTTATCTTCAAAAAGTAACTCTTACCGATAAAATTGAAATAATAAGTCCTGTTTCACTTACTTTTCTAAAGTTAAAACTGCAGTGTCACCACCAATTTGTGTTATAATTTATGTGTGATCTGTAGTTAGATAATACGGCAATGCTACCATTTGGTAGAAAGTTATAATAAATTATTTGCTTAGCGAAGAATAGAAAAATATTGATAGTAAGTGGTTTAAAGAAGGTATTTTAATTATACTTTACTTTTCTCAATATTCTAATAGTATCTTTGTATGAGCTGTAAATTTTGGCATCATAGCTCTTTAAGTAGGGTTTAATAGCTTCAAGTTTTGGCAGAGCATCATTAAACCCGTTGAGGTAACAAATTAAATAACTTGCAGCAAGGTTCTCTAAATCTGCTTTTTCATTAGAATTGAAAGACATTCCTTTTTCCAACTTTTCTAGAAGGTAATTATTAGCATTATAAATATGGTGCAATATTTTTTTATCAAACTGAGGTGGTTCAAAAACCAAATTGGCATCAATGGAATAATTGGCATTGTCGTGAAAATGGATGGTGGTTTCTTCAAGCCTGTAATATTTATAGGACTGATAAAGACCTAACCTAACATACTCAACAATATTAAAACTATTAGAATCGTAAGAAATAGAAACTTCATCTAGTGCGGAATAAAACAGTCTTACTTGTTCATTGATTAATTCTATATCCACACGCGAAAAAAACACGTCGTCCTTAACCTCTTTTTTATCACCAGACCAACAGAGCACAAAATACTCTTTAAACACCTTGTATTGTGGATTGTAGTCTTGGCGTTTGTTCATAAAATCGAAAACACCATCTAAGGTGAGTTGAATATTATTTTGCGCATGGTTTTCAATCGCAGCAACAATTTTAGAGTTAACATCCTTAATCTCAAGATCAAAAACCTTAGGCATGCTTATACTGCCATCCCTAAAAAATACTGAGCCTCCATAATATTTCCAGATGTTTTTTCTTAATGAGGTAATTTGTTCTATGGGTCTTATGGTGACCAACCCAACTACCTTATCATCTGGCAAATGCGGAAAAGGAATGTTTTCATATTGAACAATAGGAGGATGTGTGAGATAAGCATTGATGAGGTTTTGTATTTTGCTGTCATCAAAAAAATCGACACCAATAATTTTATTGTCTTCGTCCTCAACACCTATTACTATATAAGAGTTGTTTTTAGGATTGCTATTAGATAAAGCACAAACGTGCTTTAAAAATTTTGCTTTTCCCTCCTTAAAACCTATATCAATTTTTCGCTTTTTATCATAGAAACTGTTCTCATCGTTGTGAGCAAGTAGGTTTTTTATGAGTAGGCGTTTGTTAATCATGGTTGTCATTCCTGCGAAGGCAGGAATCTATTAATTCTTTTTAACTATTGTTGAATTTGCCTGAGCCGTACAAAACATAAGTACATCCGCTAAATTTACGTGAGCTGGTCGCGATACTGCAAAATAGATTACTTCAGCTACATCTTCTGGCTGAAGTGCTTTATAGCCTTTATAAACACCATCAGCTGTACTGTCTCCTTTAAAACGGACTTCGGAAAATTCGGTTTCCACCAGTCCAGGATTAACAGCACTTACTTTAATACCAAACGGATTTAAGTCAATTCGCATGCCTTCGGTAATGGCTAAAACGGCATGTTTGCTTGCGCAGTACACATTGCCTTTTGGGTAAACTTCTTTTCCGGCAGAAGAACCAATATTGATTATATGCCCAGATTCTCTTTCCGTCATTCCTGGGATTATGGCTTTGCTAACATAAAGTAAGCCTTTTACATTAATATCCATCATGGCATCCCAATCGTCTAAACTTCCGGATTGAATTGGATCTAATCCATGAGCGTTGCCTGCATTATTGATTAAAATTTCAATAGTTTTAAATTCTTTTGGTAATGATGCAATGGCTTCCAATGTTTTTTCACGATCACGAACATCAAAATTTAAAGTATGTACGTCAACTTCTTTAGATAGTGCTTTTTCAATACTGTCTAACCGTTCTTGGCGTCTGCCACATAGCACCAAGTTAATACCCTGTTTTGCAAATTCGTGAGCGGTTGCTCTACCTATTCCGCTTGTTGCGCCTGTTATTAATGCTGTTTTTTGTTTTTTCATAATATTTATTACTGCAAACTTCGACTAAATTACGGCACTTTATGGGCTTGACAAGCCACCAGAATTAGAAACCAATCCTCAAGTTCCAATTCAATTTGGATAGCATCCATGGCTTGTTTCAATCTTTCTTTATTGGTTGTACCAACCACAGGATGAATTCCCGAAGGATGTTTTAAAATCCAGGCTAATAGCAATTGGTCTTCTGTTGCATTATATTTACTCGTTAACTTCCCAAGTTGTTTGTGAATACGTCTGGTCCGTTCATTGTCTTCTTTAAAAACTGAGCCTAAAGGAGACCATGCCATTGGTTTAATTCCGCATGTTTTCATGTAATCTAAAGTGCCGTTATGCATTGCTGAATGTTGTGTTAATGAAAATTCAATTTGGTTAACGTCAATGTCAACTCGTAATCCAATCATTTCCATTTGGGAAGCATTAAAATTTGAAACACCAAAGTCTTTTATTTTACCATCTTTTTTTAAAATAGTTATAGCTTCAGCAATTTCTTCAGCGACCATAAGTGGACTTGGTCTATGTAATAGCAATAAATCCAAATACTCGGTATTTAGGTTTTTTAATGATTCTTCAACAGACCAAATAATGTGATCTTTACTGTAATCGTAATGTTTTACTTTGTTTTTTCGGTTTTCACTTAAATATTGAATACCACATTTTGAAATTAGTTGAATGTCTTCACGCGTAATTCCAGAAGATTCAAGCCCTTCCCCAAATTGGGTTTCAGTGGTGTAGCCTCCGTAAATGTCAGCGTGGTCAAACGTGGTAATGCCGTTAGAAATACAATGGCGCATTAACGCTTCCATTTCTTTTTTGGAGAGTTGTTTTCCCCAATCTCCCCAGGTCATCGTACCTGCGATTATTTTAGAATAGTTCAAAAGGATTAATTAATTTATAAAGATTAATAGCAAAAGATGCATAAAAATAGGTAAAACTTTAGAATTGAATAAATTGCGCAATGACCAATTTGCCTTTATTTTTAACCAATTGTTAACAGCAAACCAAGAATAATTTTAACAATTTGCAGCTCCGGAAAAATTTATTTAAAAAGTTAAGTGCTTAAACTTAAAAACTATGGAAGAAACAAGTACAGTTGATATTAAATCAATTAATGAAAAGATAGAAAAAGAAAGCGCATTTGTTGACTTGCTGACTTTAGAGATGAATAAAGTAATTGTTGGCCAAAAACACATGGTAGAGCGTCTATTAATTGGCTTACTTGGGCAAGGTCACATTTTACTAGAAGGTGTACCTGGATTGGCAAAAACCTTGGCAATTAACACCTTGTCTAAAGCCATTGACGCTAGTTTTAGCAGAATACAATTCACGCCAGATTTGTTGCCAGCCGATGTTGTTGGTACATTGATATACAACATTAAGGAAAACGATTTTTCAATTAAGAAAGGCCCAATATTTGCCAATTTCGTTTTGGCAGATGAGATTAACAGAGCACCTGCAAAAGTACAATCTGCATTATTGGAAGCCATGCAAGAAAAGCAGGTTACTATTGGAGATGAAACCTTTGTTTTGGACAGGCCATTTTTAGTAATGGCAACTCAAAACCCTGTTGAACAAGAAGGAACATATCCGTTGCCAGAAGCGCAAGTGGATAGATTTATGTTGAAAACCGTCATTGATTATCCAAAAATAGAAGAAGAGCAACTCATTGTAAGAGCCAATTTAAAAGGTACTTATGACAAGGTAAATCCTGTGGTTTCTACAGCGCAAATATTAAGTGCACAAGAAGCGGTACGAGAGGTTTATATGGATGAAAAAATTGAAAAATATATTCTCGATATCATTTTCGCAACGCGTTATCCAGAAAAATATAAACTAGCAGACTTAAAACCATTGATCTCTTTTGGTGCATCTCCTCGTGGTAGTATCAATTTGGCAACTGCCGCAAAATGTTACGCATTTATTAAACGCAGAGGTTATGTAATTCCTGAAGATGTGCGAGCTATAGTACATGATGTATTGCGCCACAGAATAGGAATTACTTACGAAGCAGAAGCCGAGAATATCACCTCAGAAGATATTATCAATAAAATTGTAAACGAGATTGAAGTGCCTTAGTAGATGCTGCGCATCAGTAAAAAGTAATTAGTAGCAAGTAAAATTTGACTTACCACTAATTACTAATCACTTATTACTAATTGAGCGAAAGCGAATAAATGGATACCAAAGAACTTCTAAAAAAAGTACGGAAAATAGAGATAAAGACACGTCGTTTGTCTGATCATATTTTTGGTGGTGAGTATCACTCAACCTTCAAAGGTCGTGGAATGACGTTTTCTGAAGTTCGCCAATACCAGTTTGGTGATGACGTTAGAAACATAGATTGGAATGTTACTGCGCGCTATAACGAACCTTACGTTAAAGTTTTTGAAGAAGAGCGCGAGCTTACCATGATGCTGATGGCAGATGTTTCGGGTAGTAAATTATTTGGAACACAAAATCAATTTAAAGACGAAATTGTGACTGAAATTGCAGCAACTTTGGCATTTTCAGCAACGCAGAATAATGATAAAATAGGTTTGATTTTGTTTTCAGACGAAATAGAACTTTACATTCCACCTAAAAAAGGACGCTCTCATGTATTGCTTATTATCCGTGAGTTGTTAGAGTTTAAACCAAAAAGTAAAAAGACAAATATTGCAGAAGCTATAAAATTCTTGTCTAATGTGATGAAAAAGAAAGCCATTGTTTTTATGCTTTCAGATTTTATTGCGGACGATTACAAACAGAACTTAAAAATTGCTGCCGGCAGGCATGATATTACAGGTATAAGAGTTTACGATAAACACGAAGAAGCCATCCCAAATTTAGGAATGGTACAGATGGAAGATGAAGAAACTGGTGAACTAATGTTAGTAAATACGGCTTCAAAAAAAGTGCGCCAAAATTACAGTCAGTTTTATAACGAAAAAGTAAATTATTTTAAAGAGAGTTTTACAAAATCTGGATCTGGTACAATAGATTGTCGTGTGGACGAAAGTTATGTAAAAAAGCTATTGGGTTATTTTAAACGAAGAGGATAATGCAAATGACGAATTACAAATTACAAATTAAGAATTTTAAAGTTTTCGGTTTTGGTTTTCCGCCTCGGAATCTTTTCGCTATTCTCTTTTCGCTTTTTACTCTTCTGTCTTTCTCACAAGTCACGTCAGAAATAGATACTACCAAAATTAGAGTAGGCGAGCAAATCAATTACAAAATTAAGGTTGAAACAGATTCTTCTTCACTAGTTGTATTTCCTGAAGGACAAACTTTTGCTCCATTGGAAGCCGTAGAAGCTTTAAAAATTGATACTACAAAGAGAGATGCAAAATTTCTATTATCTAGAATATACAAACTCACCCAATTTGATTCTGGGAGTTATACCATTCCACGTCAAAAAATTATTATTGGAGACAAACCCTTTTTTACAGACTCACTAAAAGTAGATGTTAATACGGTTACAGTAGATACCACCAAGCAAAAACTCTACGATATAAAACCAATTATTGAAGTAGATAAAAGCAGTAGTAATTGGTGGCTTTGGTTATTGGCTATTATATTGGCAATAGCACTGATTGCATTTTTATTGTACTGGTTTATTTGGAGAAAAAAACCATTAACAGAGGAGGAAGAAATCGCTCTTTTACCGCCATATGATCGTGCAAAATTAGCATTAAAAAACTTAGATGAGAGTAGTCACCTTCAGAATAATGAAATGAAGGAGTACTATTCTGAATTGACTTTTATAATTAGAAAATACCTAGACGAAAAAGTATATGATCGTGCTTTAGAAAGTACAACGGATGAGCTTATTTCACGATTGAACTTACTTAAAGATGCCAATCAGATTAAATTATCAAAAGACGATATTAATAATATTGAAACCATCTTTAAGCGTGCTGATTTAGTGAAATTTGCAAAATCTGCACCAGATGTGGCTCTCGCTGAAATCGATAGAAATACAATTGATGTAGAGATTGACCAAGTTAAACAAGCCTTGCCAGAACCAACAGAAGAAGAAAAACTTTTAGATCAAAAATATAAGGAAGAGCAAGAGCGAAAAAAGAAACGAAATAAAGTGCTACTTACAGTTGGTATTTGTGTGTTTCTTTTAATTGCAACATTTGTTGGGTTTGGCATCAAATACGGGTTTGGTTATGTAAAGGATACAATTGTAGGCCACGAGAGTAAAGAACTTTTAGAAGGAGATTGGGTAGAAAGCGCCTATGGCTATCCACCAGTTTATATTGAAACACCAAAAGTATTAAAACGTGTAGAATCTCCTATTTCTGATGAGGTACAAGATAAAATGACCATGACCACCTTTGTCCATGGAACTATGCTCGATATGTTTAGTATTGCAATAAATACCACAACATTGAATGTACCAAAGCAAGAACAGCAAACAGAGGATACGGAAAACCCAACTTTTGATTTATTAAAAATTTCAGAGGATACTTTAAAACAATTTGAAGAAAAAGGAGCTACTGATATTACCGTAAAACGAGATCAGTTTATAACTCCAAATGCAGCTGAAGGTTTAAGAACTTTCGGAACAATGGACATAAGAATCCCAAATACAAATTATATTGAAAACGCAAAATATGTAATGCTGTTTTTCTCAAATGCCAATGTGTTGCAACAAATTATAATCACTTATCCTGAAAATGACGATTATGCAGAGGAAATGGTTAAACGTATCGTTGACTCAATTGAATTAAACCCAGACGAACAAGAAGCAGAAGAATGATGTTTGAAAACATAGAATTTTTAAATAAAGAACTATTCTGGTTACTGTTATTGTTGCCATTAGCATTAGTGTGGTACATTGTGAAGCATACTTCACAAACAGCAGAACTAAAAATGTCTAGCTTAAAAGGATTTAAGGCAACGTCTTCAATTTGGTCTAAATTAAGACATGTATTATTTGCACTAAGACTCATTGCTTTAGGATTGTTAATTACAGCTTTGGCGCGACCAAGGTCGGTTGATGTTTCAACACGTACCAAAACCACTAGAGGTATTGATATTGTTATGGCAATTGATGTATCGGCAAGTATGTTGGCAAAAGATTTAAGACCAAATAGACTTGAAGCTTTAAAAGAAGTAGCGGCTGATTTTATAAACGGACGACCAAATGACCGAATTGGTTTAGTGGAGTACGCTGGTGAAGCCTATACCAAAACACCAATCACTTCAGATAAATCCATTGTATTAAGATCGCTGAGAGATATAAAATATAACACCATAATAGAAGGAGGAACTGCAATTGGGATGGGATTGGCTACTTCGGTAAACCGATTAAAAGACAGTAGAGCAAAAAGCAAGGTTATTATTTTATTGACCGACGGTGTAAATAATTCCGGATTTATAGATCCAAAAATTGCAAGTGAGTTGGCGGTAGAATATGGTATAAAAACCTACACAATTGGTTTGGGTACAAATGGTATGGCATTGTCTCCAATTGGGTTTAATGCCAATGGCTCATTTAGATACGGTCGTCAACAAGTTGAAATAGATGAAGCCTTATTAAAAGAGATTGCAGATGTAACAGGCGGTAAGTATTTTAGAGCCACCAACAATAAAAAACTAGCGGAAATCTATAAGGAGATTAATAAGTTAGAGAAGACAGAGGTTGAAGAAAAAAAATACTATAATTATCAAGAATTGTACAGGCCGTTGGTGCTTTTGGCAGGTTTATTGCTCATTTTTGAATTGTTATTAAAACACACAATATTTAGAAGTTTTGTTTAGATTAGATGAAAAAATATGGTTTTGGACGTTACTGGTTATTCCGGTAATCATAGTGTTGTTTTTATTACTTCAACTTTGGCGACGTTCTGCCCAACGAAAATTTGCTGACTCAGACTTATTAAAGCGTCTCAGTCCAAATCAGTCCTTATTTAAAAGCATATTAAAAGTAATAGTACTTTGTGCTGCTTTTGCTTTTCTTTCATTAGCATTGGTAAATCCTAAAATTGGCACAAAACTTGAAACGGTTAGAAGCCAGGGAGTCGATATTGTTTTTGCTGTAGATGTGTCTAAAAGTATGTTGGCAGAAGACATTGCGCCAAACCGATTAGAAAAGTCAAAGCAACTCGTTACACAAATTATAAATAGTTTAGCAAGTGACCGCGTTGGTATTATCGCTTATGCTGGTAAAGCTTTTCCGCAATTGCCAATCACAACAGATTATGCTTCTGCAAAAATGTTTCTTCAAAATATGAATACAGATATGCTGTCTTCACAAGGAACAGCAATAAACGAGGCTATTCAATTGGCAAAAACGTATTATGATGATAAAGAGCAAACCAATAGAATTTTAATTTTAATTTCAGATGGAGAAGACCATGCAGGTGATGCCATTGATGTTGCAGAAGAAGCCAACCAACTTGGTATAAGGATAATGACGATTGGTGTTGGAGAAGCGAAAGGTGGACCAATTCCGATAAAACGAAACGGAGTAGTTTTAAACTACAAAAAAGACAATAAAGGTGAAACTGTAATTACGCGCTTAGATGAAACGACGCTAAAAGAAATTGCAGAAGAGACCAATGGATTATACGTTAATGGTAAAAATACATCAGAAGTTGTAGAAGCCATTAAAAGCGAACTGGATAAAATGGATAAAAAGGAATTTGAATCAAAGCAAATAGCCGACTTTAAAGATCAATTTCAATGGTTTTTAGGCTTAGGAATTTTGCTACTATTTATAGATATTTTCTTTTTAGAACGAAAAACAGCATGGTTAAAAAAACTCAATTTGTTTAACGAGAATTTTTAAACATTCTTTAACGCCTTCAACCAAAACCCTTTAGTATTTTAGGAGTTGGCAAAAATAGAACAATATGAAAATTAAGATAACTTTACTGACACTTTTAATAGGTGTTTTTGGGGTTTCCCAAAATATTGATAAAACACAACTTAAAGCCGAAAAGCAATCTACAGACTTAGTATACCAAGCTAATGAATTGCTTTCAGAAAATAATTATACAGAAGCTGAAATGGAATACCGTAAAGCCATTTCTAAAGCTCCAAATAAGGCAGTAGGCGCTTATAATTTAGCACATTCGTATTATAAAAACGGAAGTTTTGATGAAGCACTTTTTAGAAGTCAGGAAGCTGCAAAAAATGCTACATCGAAAGTTGAAAAGCACAGAGCCTTTCATAATATTGGCAACATATTAATGCAAAGTAAGCAATGCAAACAAGCGGTTGAAGCTTTTAAGAATGCCCTACGAAACGATCCAACCGATGAAGAAACACGCTACAACTATGCCTTAGCCAAAGAGTGTGCTGAGGAGCAGAAAGATGGTGGTGGAGAAGACAATAAGGAAGATAAGGATAAAGAAGAGGAAAAAGACAAAGAGGACGAACAGAAAAAACAAGACGAAAACAAAGATAAAAAGGACGAAGGGGATAAAGATCAAAAAGACGGAGATAAGGATAAAGACGACAAGGGAAAACCTAAAGACGAAAAAGAAGATGAAGGAAAAGGAGATAAAAACAATGATAAAAATCAAAAACCCAAACCTAAACCAGGACAAATGTCGCCCCAGCAAATAAAAAATATTCTCGAAGCCATGCAAAACCAAGAACAAAAAGTTCAAGAAAAAATGAATGCCGAAAAACAAAAAGGGGCTAAAGTAAGAACAGAAAAAGACTGGTAAAGTTATAGTTTATTAAAGCTCTTTCAGGATTTCAAAACCTTTTGGTCTTAGATTAAAAATGAAATTTTTTAAATACATATTAGTACTTTTCATATTGCTTGCAGAAACCACTGCTATGGCACAAGTAAAGTTTGAAGCTAAAGTTAGTAAGAAGAAATTGGGAGTTAATGAGCGACTTCGTATTGATTTCGAAATGAACAAGGATGGCGATAATTTTGTACCACCTAATTTTGAAGGATTTACGGTAGTTGGAGGGCCAAACACCTCTTTAAGTAATTCCTATTATAACGGAAAACGCACTTATTCAAAAACTTACAGTTACTTTTTAGCTCCTAATAAACGAGGAACGTTTACAATTAAACAAGCCACAATTGAAATTGAAGGGGAAACATACAAAACATTTCCTGTAACCATTAATGTTACTGCTGCTGTAGATAGACCAAACGCACCACCAAGTGGTGCAGACATCGCTTCGGAAAATATCCATTTGGTCGCTGAGGTTTCTAAGCCAAATCCGTATCTCAATGAAGCGATTACAGTGGTTTACAAATTATATGTATCACCAGATACAGGGGTGAGTAATTGGCAAATAAAAGACAATCCGCGATACAATGACTTTTGGAGTCAGAATATTGAGATAAAAGGGCTTAATGCCCAACGAGGAAAATACAAAGGTGAAGATTATCGCTATGTTGTGCTTCGTAAAACAGTGCTGTATCCTCAAAAAACTGGCAAACTAAAGTTAGAGCCATTAGTATTAGATGTTTCAGTTGAAGTGCCCACAAATAGAGTTGATATTTTTGGTCGTCGAATAACAACTAAAGTCCCTAAAATTGTGACTGCTGGTAGTAGAACAATTAATGTAAAGCCATTGCCTGAAGAGGGCAAACCAGCCGATTTTACTGGAGCTGTTGGTGATTTTGAATTTAAAGTAACTACCACCAAAACGGAATTGAACGCTACTGAGTCCCTTCAAGCCAAAATAGAGGTTTCAGGTAAAGGAAATTTAAAACTTTTTGAATTACCAAAATTGACTGTTCCTAGCTCACTCGAAGTTTATGAGCCAGAACATCAAGAGAATGTGCGGACAAATTTAAGTGGCATGCAAGGTCGTATTTCAGACACTTATACTATTGTGCCTCAGTACAAAGGAAAATACCCTGTGCCAACTGTTTCCTTTTCTTATTTTGATTTAAAGTCTGAAACCTACAAGCGCATCAATTCTGATGATATTGTTATTGATGTTCTAAAAGGACCAAATGCTATTGCAAATACAGACGAAAACCCCAATTCTGGAATAAAACAAACTATTACAAAAAACACAAATACGTTTGCATTTATTAAAACCAATACTAATTTTAAGAGTATATCTCAAGAAGGTTTTTTTAAGTCAAATCTATTTTGGTATTTATTACTATTACCATTTCTGTTGATTCCAATCGCCATCATAGCAAGAAAACGTAGAGATAAACGTAATGCAGATGTAAAAGGGAAAAGAATTAGAAAAGCAGATCGTCTAGCTCGTAAATACTTAAGCGAAGCAAAGAAAAATTTAGGGCAAAAAGAGGCATTTTATGTGGCTTTAGAAAAAGCACTTCATAATTATCTTAAGGCAAAACTTAATATTGAAACTAGTGATTTCAACAAAGAAAAAATTCAACAGTTATTAATAGATAGAAATGTTGATGCAACTGTTGTTAAAGACTTCATTTCAATTTTGGAAAACTGTGAACTTGCAAGATATACTCCAATTACACAGGTAACAATGCAAAATGATTATGATAAAGCTGCTAAAACTATTTCATTAATAGATAAACAGATACAATAGTATGAAAGCGATTTTAATTCTGTTTGTGAGCTGTGTGTGTTATTTTGGTTATACCCAAAACAATCAACTTTTTGAGGAGGCAAATACACTTTATAATCAAGGTAAATACGCAGAGGCTATAGACAAATACGAAGCAATTTTAGATGCTGGTGTACATTCTGAAGAATTGTATTTTAATTTGGGAAATGCCAATTACAAACTTAATAATATAGCGCCAAGTATTTATTATTACGAAAAAGCACTTCAGCTTAACCCTAACGGAAAAGATATAAAAAACAATTTGGGTTATGCTCGCAATATGACTATTGATGCCATTGATAAAGTGCCTGAAGTTGGTTTTTCAAAGATCACTAAAAACATCGTAAATATTGCAACTGTAGATACTTGGGCAATAATTGCTGTTATTGGTGTTATAGCTTTTGTAATTTTATTTTTGGCATTTCATTTTTCATATACCACCTCCCGAAAACGATTCGCTTTTGTTACCAGTATATTAAGTTTGCTATTAGGATTTTTTGCCATTATTATGGCTTACCAGAAAAGCCATCAAGATAAAATGAATAATCCTGCCATAGTCTTTGCTCAAGAAAGTAGGGTAAAAACCGACCCAAATCAAACCAGTGAAGAGGTTTTTAGGTTACACGAAGGCACTAAAATACAGGTGCTAGAGACTTATGATGACTGGAAAAGAATACAGCTTCCAGACAACTCTACAGGTTGGATTCCTTCAAAAGACATTAAATTATTAAAAAATATTTAAAAATTCTTTAACATTAAGCTCGACTATGAATAGTATATTTGCAACTTATGCTTCACAAATATAAATATAGAGCGGCAGTATTTTTTACCATAATATTAATGGCGCTTATTTCTGCACCTAGTATTATACTATCTATTGATAATTCTTGTGATGTGACTTCTTTTTACAGTTTGGCTGAGGAAGAGGAAAACAACCACGTTAAACTTCTTTTTGATAATTCTGTTGAAGACTCTGATGATATTTTTGAAAGTCATAAAAAAAGAAATGATATAGGATACGCTTTTAAAAACTATCCAAAACCACATCTTAATTTAATTTCCCCTCCTCCCGAATTAATAGCATAAATATTCAACGTTTAGAGCTCGTTTAGAGCTAATTTCTCATTACTGTTTTTGGTATGTTCTTACGTGCTGAAAGCATAACTTATTATATTTATGTTTAAAAATTTAAAAAATGACATACCAGCGAGTATTGTCGTATTCTTTGTTGCATTACCCTTATGTTTAGGTATTGCGTTAGCGAGTGGAGCACCACTTTTTTCAGGATTAATTGCAGGTATCATTGGTGGTATTGTTGTAGGGTCTTTAAGTGGCTCAAAAATTGGAGTCAGTGGGCCAGCAGCAGGATTGGCTGCAATTGTATTAACAGCAATTGGTAGCCTTGGAGGTTATGAAAACTTCTTAGTTGCAGTCGTTTTAGGAGGGATTATTCAACTTATTTTTGGAGTGCTTAAAGCAGGTATTATTGGTTATTATTTTCCTTCTTCTGTAATTAAAGGAATGTTAACAGGTATCGGAATTATAATAATACTAAAACAGATTCCTCATTTCTTTGGCTACGATGCAGAACCCGAAGGAGCTGATAGCTTTATAGAGCTCTCTGGAGAAAATACATTTTCAGCCCTATTCAATATTTTTGATAATCTTATAATCGGCTCTATGATTGTTGGGTTTGTTTCTCTAGGCATTCTTTTACTTTGGGGCAATGTGCTATCAAAGAAAGGTAAAATCTTTCAGATTGTACAGGGACCTTTGGTAGCCGTAGTTGTAGGGATTTTATTTTTCTTAGTTACACAGTCTAATGATACTTTGGCTATAGCTCAATCACATATGGTGAGTGTACCAGTTCCAGAAGGGATAGATTCATTTTTAGGGCAATTTAGCTTTCCAAATTTTGCTGTAATTACAAATCCAGAAATTTGGATTGTGGCGTTCACAATTGCATTAGTAGCAAGTTTAGAAACACTATTGTGCGTAGAAGCTACGGATAAAATGGATCCCGAAAAAAATGTAACTCCAACCAATAGAGAGTTATTGGCTCAAGGTACTGGTAATATCCTATCTGGTTTAATAGGAGGACTTCCAATTACACAGGTAATTGTGAGGAGTTCTGCCAATATTCAATCTGGTGGTAAAACTAAATTATCAGCTATTGTGCATGGATTTTTATTATTGATTTCTGTAATATTAATCCCTAGGCTATTAAATATGATTCCGTTGTCAGTTCTAGCTGCAATTTTACTTGTGGTAGGTTATAAACTGGCAAAACCAGCTTTATTTATGAAAATGTATAAATTAGGTTGGAAACAATCTGTACCATTTTTTGTAACCGTAATAGGAATTGTTTTTACAGACTTACTCGTAGGTATTGGTTTAGGCTTAGCTGTTGGTATTGTAGTTATATTACTAAAGAGCTACCAAAACTCTCACTTTCTGCATATAAAAGATAATAGTAACGGAAAGCATAAAATTAAGATGGAACTTGCAGAGGAAGTAACATTCTTTAATAAAGGTGCCATTTTAAAAGAATTAGACAGTCTGCCAAGAGATACCTATTTAGAATTTGATATTACAAAAACAAGATATCTTGATTATGATATTGTTGAGATTTTAGAAGATTTTGCCTTTAAAGCAAAGGAAAGAAACATTGATATAAAACTAATTTCAAAACGAGGCATTGTTGAAAATCCTACAAGTTTTATAGAGTTCTTTCAATTAAGACCAAAATCTAATATTAGTTTAAGCTAAAGCATTATGAAAAATAATAAATATAAAATATTAGTGCTTTCAGGTTTGGAAAACGAGTTTGAGAGTATCTTGAAAAGTGCCATTGGCTTCGCGAAAATGATTGATGCTAATATTGAGTTCTTTTACGTTAAAAAGCCTACAGATATTGTACAGAGGGAAAGCCAACTATCAGCTATGCGTAGCATAAATGATGAATATATTACCACAAATAATAGATTGAAAGCATTGGTAGAAACCATTTCAAAATCCAATGATGTTAATATGAGTTATAGTTATGCTATAGGAAATGTTAAAAGCGAAATTGAAAATAGACTAAAGCATACAAAACCAGATATGGTTATTATGGGAAAACGAAAACCCAAAACCCTTAATTTCACAGGAGATAGAATCACGGATTTCATTCTCAAAAATTATGAAGGTTCAGTAGTTGTTACATCAACTATTAATAGGGTTGAACCTAATAAAGAGATTTCATTAGGTTTTTTTAATAGCAATACAGATTATACCAATTTAAAGTTTGTTAATCAATTGTTGGGTCATT
>OJDK01000238.1_pt1 | contig 29988 bp, 27 predicted proteins | sample 1592791 | NCBI WGS metagenome assembly OJDK01 (sample SAMN05416878, study PRJEB24817) | seawater metagenome | isolation source: Sea water | place: Canada:Atlantic | collected 2013-11
TATCAGGGCGAGGCCCGGGAGATCAGCCTGGCGGATCAACTGGCGTTTTTGCGGGACCTGGAAAGCTAGACAGAGCGTCGCTCAAGGCGACTTAAAAAGGCAGAAGGGTCGCCAGGTCCAGCGATAGCTGGTTGGACACCATCATCGCGCTAGCGGCCATGAGGCTCAGGTTGATGGCCGGTAATGCCAGGCCAATGACTAGCATGTTAATAGCCCTGGGTTGCCGAATACGACCACTCCACAGTAGCAGGCAAATCAATGCTGAGCAGGATAGGGGCATCCATAGCCAGGGGTGTGATCCGGCGGTATGCCACAGATTTTCTAAATTGAACATGCCGGTACCCGCTTCGTTGTCGTCATTGGCGGAACCGTATTGGCGGCCGCCCGGAGCGGCCTCCCCCGAGGCCGGAAAGGAGTATACATCGGGCCACGTAATCAGATTGTTAAATGTTACAATGCAGTAACAATGCTTTGGTATTGGTTCTGCCGTGCCCGGTTGCTATAACAAAGAAAAGAGTAACGTTGATATGCAGATAAATGAGCCGGGGCAACAGGGTTGTGGTGGAAGGCTCTTCTGGCTGGGGCGGGTGGCATTGTTGCTGAGTTTGGTGGCAACGGTGCGCGCCGATGATTTCAACTATTCTGCCGAGCAGTTCGCCTTGATCGCCGGTTACGAGTCCTGTGTGCGTCAGCTGGCCTCGAATCTGGGCAGTGATCAACGTGATGCGCTCACGGACAAGTTATTGCGCAGTAAAGGCATCAGTTACCAGCCGCGCCGTGTAGAGAATGACCGGCGGCTGTGGGCTTACCCGGAGTATGCTACTCAGCGCCGGACCCAGAGTTACATGATTCAGGCTTTCAAGCAGGATTGTCTGGAACAGAACGCCGGGCGTTACTGACGGCCTGCATTGCCTGCCCCCGGTCTCCGATCGACGTCAATGTTTCTGCAGGTTGCGCCCTTTCTGCGTCTGTAGCGGCACTTTTTCCGGGCTCCACAGCCAATTAACGGCCCATTTTGGCCTTTTCTCATACCCTGCAGTACGGCTATTCTGTCATCCATTGAATCGTGCCATTGAGTAATGTCAAAGTTGGCACTGCGAGGATCAGGCAGCCTGAGAGGCTGGAGGTAATGAATATGTCCAATAAACACGTTGATGTACTGATTATTGGTGCCGGCCTTTCCGGTATTGGTGCCGCTTGTCATTTAACCCGCAAGGCGCCGAATCGCACCTACGCGATTCTCGAGCGCCGTGAGCGTATTGGCGGGACCTGGGATCTGTTCAAGTATCCTGGCATTCGTTCTGACTCCGACATGTTTACCCTGGGATACAGCTTCCGTCCCTGGACCGAGCCCAAGGTGCTGGCGGACGGCAACTCGATTCGTCAGTACGTGGAAGACACCGCGGAAGAATACGGCGTCAAAAAACATATCCGTTTTGGCCGTAAGGTGATTAAGGCGAACTGGTCCAGTGCTGACAATCATTGGGCGGTGGAAACTACCAATGAGAAAACCGGCGAACAGGAAACCTTTACCGCCAACTTCCTGTTCTCCTGCAGCGGCTACTACAACTATGACGAAGGCTATAAGCCGGACTTCCCCGGTGAGAAGGACTTCAAGGGCCAGGTGATCCATCCGCAACATTGGCCGGAAAACCTGGACTACAAAGGCAAGAAAGTGGTGGTGATCGGCTCCGGCGCCACCGCCGTAACGCTGGTGCCGGCCATGGCCAAAGAGGGCGCCCAAGTCACTATGCTGCAGCGTTCACCGACCTATATTGCCACCGTGCCGGAAGTGGATCCGATTTCTGTCGGTATGCGCCGTTTCATGCCGGAAATGATGGTTTATCGGTTGGCCCGTGCGCGCAATATCGGCCTCCAGCGGCTGGTATACAAGCTGTCAAAACAACGGCCCAAGCTAGTGCGTCGCGCTTTGTTGGCAGCGGCCAAGCGCCAGCTGGGTGATGATGTGGACATGACCCATTTCCGCCCCAGTTATAACCCCTGGGACGAGCGCCTGTGCGCGGTGCCTAACGGTGATTTGTTCAAGACTTTGCGTCGCGGTGAAGCCGATATTGTCACTGATCATATCGAGCGTTTCACCGACACCGGCATTCTGCTCAAGTCGGGCAAGGAGCTGGAGGCGGACATCATTATCACCGCCACGGGGCTGAATGTTCAGATGCTGGGTGGCGTGGAAGGAACCATTGATGGCAAGCCGGTGGAGCCACGTGAGTCGTTGGTCTATAAAGGTATGATGTTGCGCGATGTACCCAACATGGCGCTGGTGTTTGGTTATACCAATTCATCCTGGACCCTGAAAGCGGACCTGGTATGTGAATATGTGTGCCGTTTGCTAAACCATATGGAAAAGACCGGCGCTCAGACGGTGATTCCCCGCGACAAGGATAACTGTATCACCGACGAAAACTTCCTTGGCTTGCAGTCCGGGTACATTCAGCGCGCGAATGATCGTTTGCCTCGCCAGGGGTCCAAACAGCCTTGGATGGTCGTGCAGAACTACATTGTGGATATGCCCAAGCTGCGCTACGGCGCGATCGATGACGGCATTCTGGAGTTCGATAACTACCAGCAAGGCAAGAAGAAAGGGTTGGTGGCGTCTCTGCTGGGAGCCTGATGCCTGAGTTGAAAGTTGAAAGGGAATAACGCGATTAAGTGAGTACTGCCCGGTCCGGGTGGTGCCTCGCGCCCGCCACAAAAAAAGGCCGCACCCTCTACTGGATGCGGCCTTTTTTATTCATCAGTCTACTTGCGCGGGCAGAGCCAGAGACGGTTAGTCACCCGGCGCTGCCCGCGCTTTTCAACTTTCAACTTTTAACTCACTTCCAGGGCAGCGCGTCCATGCGCTGGCGTGCGGCTGAGTATTCTTTCTTCAGGCGCGCGATCAGATCGGCTGCCGGGCCGACTTTCTTCACCGCACCAATACCCTGGCCGCTGCCCCAGATGTCTTTCCAGGCTTTGGAGCTGCCATCGCCGAAATCCATTTTGGACGGGTCGCTTTCAGGCAAGTCTTCCGGGTCCAGCCCGGCGGCTTCGATGGAGCTGCGCAGGTAGTTACCGTGCACCCCGGTGAACAGGTTGGAATAAATAATGTCGTTGGCGCTGCTGTCTACGATGGATTGCTTGTAGCGCTCGTCGGCATTGGCTTCATCGGTGGCGATAAAGGCGGAGCCGATGTAGCCCAGATCCGCGCCCATGGCCTGGGCGGCGAGGATGGAATCGCCGGTGGCAATAGAACCGGACAGCAACAAGGGACCGTCGAACCACTCACGAATTTCCTGCACCAGTGCCAGTGGCGATAACGTGCCAGCATGACCACCTGCGCCGGAGGCCACGGCGATCAGACCATCGGCGCCTTTCTCGATGGCTTTCTTGGCAAAGAAGTTGTTGATGATGTCGTGGAACACCAGGCCGCCATAACTGTGGATAGCTTCGTTCACGTCCACCCGTGCGCCCAGGGAGGTGATCACGATGGGCACCTTGTACTTCACGCACATTTCCAAATCGTGTTCCAGGCGGTTGTTGGATTTGTGCACGATCTGGTTCACCGCGAACGGGGCGGCGGGGCTGTCCGGGTTGGCTTGATTGTGGGCATCCAGCTCTTCGGTGATGCGCTTGAGCCACACTTCCAGCTCTTCCGCCGGGCGGGCATTCAGGGCAGGGAACGATCCGACAATGCCGGCTTTGCACTGGGCAATCACCAGGTCCGGGTTGGAAACAATGAACATGGGGGACGCCACAACGGGTAGCTGCAGGCTGTTCTGCAGGAAGGCGGGTAGAGCCATGGGTACTCCTCATTTTTACGGTGAGTGCCACCGGGAAAAGGCGGGGCGCTTTCAGGCTGACAATAGTGAGGGATGCACCGGGGGATGTCAGCACCGGGAAACGACAATATTGGCGCGGATCCGGACTTATTTTTCCGGGTGACCCCGGAACGCATTGAGCAACCGGCCAGGCAGGCCGGCGGAGCGAAGGAAGGGCCGGACATGCATCAGCGTTTCGTGGATGTCATTCACATGGCCAGTTAATCCATCCACATGGTCGGTGATGCCGTCCACTCGCACGGACAGGTCTGCGACCTGACCGGGCAGGGCGTCCATGCGCTCGATGATGCGCATGATCCGGTGGGCCATGATCAGGTATTCCAGCGCGGCCCTAATGACCGCCACGATCACTAAAAGCGCCAGTGGTGCAATCACCGCCGCGATGATGCCGGCCAGGGTGGAGAACCAGAAGCACAGGCCGACGACGCTCACTACGACCACTAGCGCCCCGACAATCAGCAGCAGGTAGAACAGCGGCATCAGCTGCATGGTCAGGTAGCGGTTAAAGCGCCAGTCCGCCAGGTTGGGGATGCGCGATTCGCCGGGTGTTGGCGTACCTGGGTTGGGCGTTTGCATGTTGGCTCCTGTTGTTATTTTGGCGGCCAGCGTCGTGTTTTAGTGTCTCTTACCGTCGCTATGGCTGTGTATGCATGAAGCGTGGTGCCCCGGTTGGACGTCGGTAACGCGTACTGGAAACGGGTTAGGCTTCAGTGAGGCCGAGCTTGTGTTCCGCGTAACTGGCCAGAATGTCGCCAAACACGGTGACCAGCTCATCGAACCCCTGTGTCGGCTCTTTCTCTGAAAGGTGACGAACCACGGTAAAAACCCCGCCGTTGATATAGAAGTAGGCCAGTGCGGGGATATTGGGCAGGCGCAGCATGTCCGGGTGGTGCATCAAATACTGAGTGAAAAGGTCCATCAGTGCCCGGTTGATGGGCTGCTGGTAGATCACCATGTCCAGGCTGAAGGCGTGGCGGGCGCAGTGCAGATACAGCTGATCGTTTTCCTCCAGGAAATCCCGAAAGGTGAAGAGGAGCTTGGCTACCGCATCGCGAATGTTTAGCTGCACCAGTGTTGGGATCAGTGGTTTGATCATCGCCACAGTATCGTCCACAAACCGTGCGCCAGCGGCCTCAAAGACGGCGTCTTTATCTTCGAAATATTCATACATTGAGCCCACGCCGATGCCGGCGATGTCGGCAATTTGCCGGGCTGTGGTGGCAGCAGGCCCCTGCTGGGCAATGGCGATCAGGGCGGCCTCGACAATGGCGTCGACGGTGGCTTTTGAGCGTTGTTGCTTGGGTTTACGAGCCATGATGATTTCCGAATTGAATCCGAACAAGCATTCGATTTATTGTTACACTGGACAATGTAACAGTAAAGCCTTGCGTGGCGATACAGGGTGCAGGCAGGGCATAAGTTTCAAGAAGGTGAGGCCCCGTCACCAGGCCTCCCTTTTCACCGGCAGACAATAATGTACCGCGATAACAGGAGAGCATCATGGCGTCTATCGATCTGGACAAAATGCTGGCAAAAATCAAATCCACCCAGTGGGCCCTGTCAGATATCGACTGGGATGCACCTGGCGCGGAACTGATTACTGAAGAACAGTGGCCAAAGCTGAAGGATTTCATGGCCGACCTGATGTGGATTGAGCATGTAGGCGCGCGGGCGTTTGCGGCCATGGCCAAGAAAGCCCCCACCGAAACATTGCGTCAAATCTATACCTACTTCCATGCGGAAGAGCAGCGCCATGCCAATGCCGAAATGGCGTTGATGAAGCGTTGGGGCATGCTGGAAGGCGATGAAATTCCCGAGCCCAACATCAACCTGCGGTTGGTGATTGAGTGGCTGGATCGCTACAGCGATGAAATGCCGGTGTATGTGTTGGGCACGGTGGTGCCGATGCTGGAAATCGCCCTGGACGGCGCGCTGTGTACCTTCCTGCTGGAGACGGTGAAGGATCCGGTCTGCCATCAGGCCTTTGAAAAAATCAACGACGACGAGTCGCGCCATCTGGGTGTGGGCTTTAGCGTCATGGAGATGCAGGGCCGGGGGAAAACCTTTATCGGCGCTACCAAGATGCTGGCACCGCTGCTGGACCCGCGGCTGATGCTGGGCATCGCCTCCTACGTGCCGCTACTCAACAAGATGCGTGACAACATTATTACCATGGGCCTGTCGGAAGAACGCTTGTATGCGGCCATGGCCAAGTTCGAAAAAATTGGTGGGCGCACGGAAGATGGTCGCCGCAATCCCTGGTACCAGGTGATTCGCCAGCACGCCAAGCTTGTGGTTAACCGCAACAACCGTGCTTATCACGTGCCAGTGGATGGCATGGTCAAACTGACTGGCCTGATTCCGCGCCGGGCGCTCCCCGCAGTGCCTTCCTGGGTCAAAGAGCTGACCTACGAACCTACCGCCTGATATTGCCGATAACGGCCCGCCATGTGGCTTGTGCCCATGGCGAGGCTACCCTGCTTGTTGAAGAGATTTGTTATGACTACGTCTTCTGCTACTCCGGAAAAGGCCTCCCCGAAAAAGGCCCCGCGCAAGGCGGCGACCCGTAAGCGCGCTGCCACGGCGAAACGTCCTGCGGCAAAGAAAAAACCCGCGGTAAAACCGGCATCCGTGTTGATTGTGGGGGCGGGGTTTGCCGGCCTGGGGATGGCCATTCGTCTCAAGCAGGCGGGAATTGAGGATTTTGTGATTCTGGAGCGCGCCAATGCGGTGGGCGGCACCTGGCGTGATAATCAGTATCCGGGGGCGGCCTGCGATATTCCCTCCAACCTGTATTCGTACTCTTTTGCGCCCAATCCGAACTGGTCGCGCAGCTTCTCGGGCAGCGAAGAAATCCTCGGTTATATCCATCACTTGGTGGCTGAGTTCCAACTGGAATCCCATATTCGTTTCGAGAAGAACGTGGAAGACCTGACGTTTGATGAAAAGAAAGGCATGTGGACCGCGACCACCGACAAGGGTGAACAGTTTGCTGGCCGCGCCGCTGTCATGGCTCAGGGGCCGTTGTCCAATTGCAGCTTCCCGGCGATTACCGGTATCGATGATTTCAAGGGCCACAAGATACACAGTGCCCGCTGGGACCACGATTATGATTTCACCGGCAAGAAAGTGGCCGTTATTGGCACCGGTGCCAGCGGTATCCAGATTATTCCGGAACTGGTTAAAAAAGCTGGCCATGTCAAAGTGTTTCAACGTACGCCTGGCTGGGTGATGCCGCGCCCGGATTTTGCTACGCCTGCATGGAACAAGGTCTTGTTCGAGAAACTGCCAGCCAGCCAGCAGGCCATGCGTAATCTGCTTTACTGGACCCACGAGAGTATGGCGCTGGCAGTCATCTGGAACTCGCCGTTGACTCGCATTGCCGAGCGCGTTGCGCGGTTGCATTTACGTCGCCAAGTGAAAGACCGCTGGTTGCGTCGACAGCTGACGCCCAACTTCACCATCGGTTGTAAGCGTGTGCTGGTGTCCAACGATTACTACCCAGCGTTGCAGAAAGATAACGCGAAACTGATCACCTGGCCGATCGCGCGCCTCAGTGAAAAAGGTATTCGCACGGTGGAGGGGATTGAACATCAGGCCGATTGCATCGTTTTTGCTACCGGTTTTGACGTCAGTCATTCCGGTACACCCTTCCCGGTGAACGGTCGCAAGGGTCGGGTGCTGGGAAATGAATGGCAGGGCGGTGCGCAGGCTTACAAGAGCATCAATGTGTCCGGCTTTCCGAACCTGTACCTGACTTTTGGTCCGAACTCCGGACCCGGGCATAACTCTGCGTTGGTGTATATGGAGTCCCAGTTGGATTACGCCGTGAAAGGTGTGCAGAAAATTCTTCAGGGCGACCTCAAAATACTGGACGTGAAAGAAGACGTGCAGCGCAGGCACAACAAGGCCCTGCAGAAACGCCTGGCTAAAACCAACTGGAACTCAGGTTGCAAGAGTTGGTATCTCACCGAAGACGGTTTCAACGCCACTATGTACCCGGGGTTCGCCACCCAGTACGCGGCACAGATGGCCGACTTCGAGGAGAACGATTACGAAACCGCCTGATGTGAATCAGCCTGGTTTCATCCGGTGAACGCGGCCCTGCTTGGCAGGTGCCGCGTTTTTTTATGCCAGATAAAAAGCACAGACACAATTTCGTCACCTGTCTGTCTCTTCGTTTTCATGAGCGGCCTGTAAAACCCTGAAAGCAATTCGTTTGGGGAAAATAATCAATAGGGGTAGTTCAATGAAGTCTTTGTACCTGGGGGCCAGCGTGGTGCTGGCAGCGGCACTGACCGCTTGTGGTGGCGACAGCAATGAATCTGACACTGCAGTCGATGACGCTGTACGCACACCGGACAGTGTCGCGCTGTCCTATGTCAGCCGTTACTCCACTGGCAGCTTTGATACCTCTGCTGCAGAAATTCCTGCCTACGATGCCGGTAGCCAGCGCCTGTTCGTGGTGAATGCCGAGCAGGGCGAGCTGGATGTGCTGGATCTGAGCGATCCGGAGAACCCGGTCAAAATTGATGCAATTAGCGCTGCAGGCATTGCCCCCGGTGCAGAAGTGAACAGCGTAGCCGCCAGCCATGGTCTGGTGGCCGTGGCCATTGAAGCCGATCCGAAAACGGACAACGGTTTTGTTGCCCTGTATAAGGCCAGTGACCTGACCTTGTTGGGCAGCCAGGAAGTGGGCGCCCAGCCGGACATGGTGGCGTTTACCCCGGACGGTACCCGCGTACTCACCGCCAATGAGGGCGAGCCCAGCGACGATTACCAGACAGACCCGGACGGTTCCATCAGCATTGTGGATTTCAGTGATCCGGCCAACCCGGTGGTCAGCACCGCGGATTTCACTGCCTATAACGGTGAAGAAGAGACCCTGCGTAGCCAGGGCGTTCGCATTTATGGCCCGGACGCCTCGGCGTCTCAGGATCTGGAACCGGAATACATTGCGGTATCCGCTGATGGCAATACAGCGTGGGTCACCCTGCAAGAGAACAATGCGCTGGCAATCATTGATATCGCCACCGCGTCAGTGACTGACATTGTTACCCTCGGTGAGACGGATCGCAGCATCGCTGGCAACGGCATCGATGCCAGCGATGACGATGAAGTTATCAATATCAAGACCTTTGCGGGTGTGGTGGGGCTTTACCTGCCGGATGCCATTCATGCTTATACCGTGAATGGTTCTACCTATCTGGTGACTGCCAATGAAGGCGATGCCCGCGCCTGGGGTGAAGATAACGATGCCTACTGGGGCGAAGAAGCGGACGACGATGCGGTGCCGCCAGTAGCGTGTATGCCGGATGCCAGCGAGGGGTTTGTCGAAGAATTCCGTGTTAAACATCTGGTGCATAACAGTGGGTTTGCGCGCCGCTGTGGCGATGATTTGCCCCCTCAGCTGAGCGCGTTGGCCGATGGTGCTTTGCTGGACCCGGCGGTATTTGATTACTGTGGTGCTGAAGCGGGAGACTCCGGTGATTGCCGAGACGATGACGTCCTGGGCCGGCTGAATATCACCTGGACGCTGGGGTACAAAACCAACGCCGATGGTTCACCGACGATGTATAACGACGCCGGCCAAGAGGATGCCGCCGCCGGTGATCGCATTATGTATGACACGCTATATAGCTATGGCGGTCGTTCCTTCTCTATCCGTGATGAAGATGGTGAGCTGGTGTTCGACAGTGCGGATGCCATTGAGCAGTTCCTGGCCAGTGACGACTGCAAGCTGGCTACCGACCGCTCCATCGACTGTGCCGACTACTTCAACACCGGTCACGATGAAGGCGATGCCATGGACAGCCGCAGTGATGCCAAAGGCCCGGAGCCGGAAGGACTGACCATCGGCCAGATCGGCGACAAGCATTTCCTGTTCCTGGGCCTGGAGCGCATGGGGGGCGTGCTGGTATATGACATTACCGACCCGGCGGCCCCGGTGTATCAGGATTATCTGAACAGCCGTGAAACCTGGGATGTGGACCCGGATGCGGGGAACCTGGAAGGGTACGGTGATCTGGGCCCGGAAGGGCTGGTATTTATCCCGGCTGCGGATTCTGCCAACGGCAAGGCACTGTTAGTGGTGGGTCATGAAGTGAGCGGCACCACGGCAATCTATGAAGTGCAGAGTGTTTTTAACGAGTTAGAAAAACAATAAAACGCAGAAAATCTTGTGCTTTCAGGCGGCCAGATGGCCGCCTTTTTTGTGGCCCGCCACGGAAGTGGATAACGCATCAATGTCCGGTGCCAGGATCCGTTAAGGCGGCCAGCGTCGGGCTTTGTGCGTTAAATGCTAGCCCTTGCGGGCCTGTCTGGCTTCAAACGCCGCCAGCTGTGCTTCGCTGGCGGGTTGCTGGTAGAGCGCTTTCCACTCAGCAAATGGCATGCCGTACACGTATTCCCGCGCGGCGTCATAATCCAGGTCCGCGCCTTGCTCGGTGGCCGCTTCCATCAACCATTTGGCCAGGCAGTTACGGCAGAAATCCGCCAGGATCATCAGGTCGATATTCTGCACGTCCTTATTGGCGTCTAGGTGGGCCAGCAAATGCCGAAAAGCGGCCGCTTCCATTTCGGTGCGAACGCTTTGGTCTATGTCGGTCATTGGATTCTCCGGGTTCTGGACTGGCGAGGCGCTGAGGTCGCTGAAGGCGCTTGCTTGCCAGCGAACCTCGGTGATTGGCCTGCACCCTGTTCGGCTGCAAGCGGCTTCCTACAGGTGCGGTTGCCTCACAAAACGGCGGAGATGCCTTGCCGGCATTTCCGCCCTACGATTTTCTTTTCGGCTTCAGGCGTCAGGCGTTAAACCTCGATGCTTTTCAGGTAATCATCGTAGTTGCCGCTGAAGTCGCGCACGCCCTCGGGGGTGATTTCCAGAATGCGGGTGGCTAGCGAGCTGACGAATTCCCGGTCGTGGCTGACAAAGAACAGGGTGCCTGGATAATTCTCCAGCGCCAGGTTCAGCGCTTCAATGGATTCCATGTCCAGGTGGTTGGTGGGCTCATCCAGCAGCAGCACATTGGGCTGGGTCAGGGTCAGTTTGCCGAACAGCATGCGGCCCTGTTCGCCCCCGGAAATCACCTTCACAGATTTCAGCACTTCGTCATTGGAAAACAACATGCGGCCGAGCGCCGCACGGACGGCCTGCTCTCCATCGCTGGTCCACTGAGCCATCCAGTCGAACAGGATCATGTCTTGTGCAAAGTCGTGGCTGTGATCCTGGGCGAAGTAGCCGAGCTCGGCGGCCTCGGCCCATTTTACCGTGCCGTTATCTGCGGTGAGATCACCGGCCAGGCAGCGCAGCAGGGTGGTTTTGCCGATGCCGTTGGGGCCGATGATGGCCACCCGCTCGCCGGATTCCACTTGCAGGTTCAGGTCCTTGAACAGGGTCAGGTCGTCGTAATGTTTGCCCAGCTCTTTTAACGTCACCGCCTGGCGGTGCAGTTTTTTGGTTTGCTCGAAGCGGATATAGGGGCTGATCCGGCTGGAGGGCTTCACTTCTTCCAGCTGGATCTTGTCGATCTGTTTGGCCCGGCTGGTGGCCTGCTTGGCTTTGGACGCGTTGGCCGAGAAGCGGCTGACGAAGCTTTGCAGGTCCGCGATTTCCTTTTTCTTCTTGGCGTTGTCCGCATACAGGCGGTCACGGGCGGCGGTGGCAGCGGTCATGTATTCGTCATAGTTGCCCGGGAACAGGCGCAACTCACCGTAGTCCAAATCCGCGATGTGAGTACACACGCTGTTCAGGAAGTGGCGGTCGTGGGAAATGATGATCATGGTGCTGGAGCGAGCCACCAGAATATCTTCCAGCCAACGAATGGTGTGAATATCCAAGTGGTTAGTAGGCTCATCCAGCAGCAGCACGTCCGGGTCGGAGAACAGCGCCTGGGCCAGCAAGACTCGCAGCTTCCAACCGGGAGCCACGGCGGTCATCGGGCCGCCGTGCTGTTCTTCGGGAATGCCTAGTCCTAGCAGTAAGTCGCCGGCGCGAGCCTCGGCAGTGTAGCCATCCATTTCCGCGAACTGCATTTCCAGATCCGCCACGCGCATGCCATCTTCTTCGCTCATTTCCGGCAGGCTATAGATGCGGTCACGCTCGGCTTTCACCTTGGCCAGCTCGGCATGCCCCATGATCACGGTGTCCAATACCGTGTATTCCTCAAAGGCAAACTGATCCTGGCTCAGCTTGCCAAGGCGGTCGTTGGGATCAAGCATCACCTGGCCATTGCTGGGTTGCAGCTCGCCACCGAGGATTTTCATGAAGGTGGACTTGCCGCACCCGTTGGCGCCGATCAGGCCGTAACGGTTGCCGTTGCCGAATTTGGCGGAGACGTTTTCAAAGAGCGGCTTGGCGCCGAACTGCATGGTGAGGTTCGCGGTAGAAATCAAAAGACTGTCCTGTAACGAGAGGGCGGCCGGAGCGCGCCATCGCCGACTGCGCAGTGCTATCGGCAGGCGGCGGGAAGAAAGAGGCGGCATTGTACCGGCTTGCCGGGCAAATGGCAGTCCCGCCCGGCGGTCCGCTCGGGGTTGAAAAATGGGGCAAAAAGGCGCGTATTAGAGATCAATGGCAGGATAGCGAGGGGACCATGACAATAAAAACGACCCTGACAGGGGTAGCGGTGGGGCTGTTGGCCCTGATGAGTGCGGGCTGCAGCAATAATGCCAATCATGAGTATCTGGAGCAGCAGGTCCAGCGGACCCTGCAGGACAATAACCTGGGGGTTTGGCAGGTTGAGTCACTGGAGATGCAGGCACCGCAAAAGCGCGCCGACAAAGACAGTCCGGCAACGACGTATCAGCTCAAGGTGGCGTTGGCGCTCCAGGAGGACCTGCAGCTGGTCCGCTATGCCGACGCGGATGCCCGTGAACTGGTGGTAACGCCGGGGCCTCGGGCCGGTGAGCAGGTAACCTTGCCTGCGGTGGCCCGGGTAGAGGGGGCGTTGGGGGAGGCCACCACCCGAACCCATATCAGTCTGCCAATCACGGATTTGCCTCCGGGGTTGCCGGCGTCGCTATTGCGTGACCGGTTTGCGGACTGGCAGCAGATCACCGTGGGGAGCGAGTCGTATCAGGCCATGCTGGAGCGATTGCGCCGCCAGTTGCTGGACGAACAGCGCGCCCTTACCGAGACAACCGACCGGTTGCGCCGTGGGCGCATGCAGCTGGCCGACAAGGATGAAGAGCTAAAGGCGCTAGAAGACAGTGCCGGCCAGTCCAGCGGCATGGGGGAGCCCATGGAGCGGGTCAGTGAGGATATGCAGGACCTGATGGCACGGGTGGAGCAGTTGCAGGTGGAGCAATATACCCGCGAAGAAACCGTCGAAAAGCTGCGCGCGGATCTGGACCATCTGCAGAATTGAGCGGGTTCATGGCTGTGCAATAGGGACACAAAGAGGGCGGCGAGTCCGTAGTATTCGACTTGTGCGGCACCATGAGTATCATGACAGCCCCGCTTTAACGACCGGACCTCTGCCATGTTTGAGCTAACCGTAACTCCCCGTTTTTATGAAACCGATGCCTTTGGCCATGTGAACAATACTGTGGTGACAGGTTGGTTTGAAACTGCCCGTACGCCGCTGTTTGAGGTGTTTTATAAGGAAGGCGCGGACGCAGCGTCTCTACCTCTCATACTGGCCCGCATCGAAGTGGATTTCGTCGGCCAGATTTATTACGGCAGCGATGTGGTGTTGCGCACCGGCGTTGAACGTATCGGCAACAGTTCTTTTGTGGTGGTTCATCAGGCTTGGCAGAACGGCAAACTGGTGGCGCGGGGCAAAGCGGTGCAGGTGCATTTCGAGCAAGACAAACAGGCCTCGTCACCGGTCCCGGCACATTTGCGCACGGAACTGGAGAAGCATATCGGCGAGTTGCCGGAATAATAATCGCTGCTATAGGCAGGGCATCATGGCGCCTTGACGTGGCATCGCTACACTAGCGGTATCGATTGTATTGCTGAGCGAGAATCAGGATGGCCTACAAGGGACAGGATAATCTGGATCACCTCAACGCCGATAAAGTTGGGGTGCTTATCACCAACCTGGGGACACCGGATGCACCTGAAACCGGCGCCGTGCGCCGGTATCTGCGGGAATTCCTGTCCGACCCGCGGGTGGTGGAAATCCCTCGCCTCATCTGGTTCTTTATCCTCAATCTGGTGATTCTGGTTGTTCGTCCGCGCAAATCTGCCGAGGCGTACAAAGGGGTGTGGACCGAAGAAGGCTCTCCGCTTTTGGTCTACAGTCTGGCCCAGGGGGAGGGGATCCAGGAGCGGCTGCGCCAGACGTATGGCGAGAAGGTGGTGGTGCGAGTGGGCATGCGCTACGGCAATCCTTCCATCGCTAGTCAGTTGCAGGCGTTTGAGGATGAGGGTGTCCGTAAGTTGGTGGTGTTGCCGCTGTATCCGCAATACTCCGGTTCCACCAATGGCTCCACGTTTGATGCGGTGGCCCGAGACTTCCTGAAACGCCGTCTGTTGCCGGCCCTGCGCTTTATCAGCCATTACCCGGATTACCCACCGTATATTCAAGCCATGGCAGATCATATTCGCGCCTATCGGGACAAGCATGGCACGGCAGACAAGCTGGTGCTGAGTTTCCACGGGGTGCCGAAACGCTTCCTGCTCAAGGGTGATCCGTATTTTCATGAGTGTCATCAGACCTCACAGTTGCTTGCCAAGGCCTTGGGGTTGGCGGATGACCAATGGATGACCACGTTCCAGTCTCGCTTTGGGGCGGAAGAGTGGTTACAGCCCTATACCGATGAAACGATGAAGTCGCTCCCCGGGCAAGGGGTGAAATCCATACAGGTGTTCTGCCCCGGCTTTTCGTCTGACTGCCTAGAGACGGTGGAAGAAATCGACGAAGAGAATCGTGAGTATTTCGAGGAAGCGGGCGGTGAGTCCTTTGCCTACATTTCGGCCTTGAATGCCGAGCCTGCCCATCTGGACGCCCTGACGCAGCTTATAGAAGATAATCTGCAGGGCTGGTAGCCGGAAGATAAACGGGCTGACCTGATCAAGTCGCTATTTGATTTTCACTCTCCTTGCCAGGCGCCCGTGTAATGCGGGCGTTTTTTATCCCTAGGCTGGCTATGCCCAGCGCATATGAAGTTGCATAGTGGTTATGCCCTTGTATGGGAACATTATGAAATTTTTCTCCAGTGCCGTCTTCAGGCCTGAATACCTAACTTGGGGTATACGAGAAGCTGGATGTCACTGCTATGGTGAAAATAGAGGCTCGATGCTCGGCATGGGGCTGACGATTGCCTGTTGTCCGGGGGAATGATGTCCAAAGTTATTGCCGTAATCCTGATGCTGCCCGCATCACTATTGTTGTGGGGCTGTTCGACCTACCATGAAAACCTTGTGTCTGACCTCCAGAGTCAGGGAGCCAACCCTTACATCGTTGAGCCAGAGCTGAAAGATCTGGAGCAAAGAATACGCACCATTGCCATGGCTGAAAGGTCATTGGACGAGTCTTACCGCCTCACCTTTGATCCTCGTAATGACTCCATCATCAGCAACTTCCAGGACCGTTTCAGCAAGCAGGAGATGATGGAGTCCATCAACCTTGTGCGGGGCGGATTTGACGCGGCGGTGGCAGCCCGCTATCCGAATATCGGTTCAGGGACGGACTGTGCTTTGGTGGACAGCGGTGCTTATGTGGTGACTAAGGAGGCACCTGTCGAGCAGTTTGAATGGCAGTTTGTTCAGGGCGACTGTGTTGACGGCCTTGCCCATGGCATTGGCAAGGCGGTGGATAAAGCGCTGAGTGCACACTTTGTCGGGCGATTTGATCGCGGAGTCATGGTCGAGGGTGTATTTGGTCTGCGCCAACAAAATGGCCGGGAGGTTGTTCAGTTTGGCGAGGCTCCGGGTAAGGACAAGGTCGCCCGCCTGGTCGTTACTGAAATCCAAGAAAGTGGCTATCAATGGCTTCGCTATGGTGACTTTATTGATACAGGGAAAATGCACGGTTTTGGTGTCAATATCTGGGGCTACACCAACACCATGGTCGTTAAATCCATTGGCCACTGGAAAGATCACCGGCTCGACGGCTTTGCTGCCAAGCAGGAATTAAAATCCTGGTGGCACGATGGCAAGATCTGGAATACGTGGATTGGCTATTTTATAGACGGCAAGCCCAGCGGCCCGGCGGCGTGGACTAATGGTTTGGCGAATTTGAGTGTTGGTTACTGGAAGGACGGTGAACGCAACGGCAAGACATATGGGGAGTACGCCAGCGCGGACGACAACAATGAAAGCTACGCGGGCATCTATGTTAACGGCAAGCGAGAAGGGGTTTTCAGGGTACAGCGACGAGCCATGATGGGAAGCGGAAAAGGCGAGTTTATTGAGGTTTACGCCGATGGCGAAATGATCGATGACGGCATCGAGAAGAAAGCAAACAGTGGTGATGGATTTGGAAAATTTGTTGCACTCGCTGGTGGTGCAGCCGTGATTGGCTCATCGGGGATTACAGATACGGCCAAGGTGGATATTGGCAGTGCCTTTGCAGCGGATGTACTGGCCGGTGGCGATGGCAAGAACGTTAATGCAATGCGTCAGCAGGTTGCTCAGGGTGGTGGGTCAGCGGGTCATGCTGGTGGTGATGATGACAAAGGGGTCTTTCAGTTCAGTTGTTACGACCCCGGCAACTTTATCTGCGTTGACTATACCCTTTATAGTCGAACCAAGAGTGAGCAGTTCAAAGCGCAATGTTCTCAGGGGCGCAATGAAGTGGTCGCCAGTTGTGACAGTTCGACCCGCCAGGCTGTCTGTCATCACAAAAGCGACGTTGGCGATACGGATACCCGTGATTACCTCTATGGTTCGGAGCCGGAGGAAGTGAAGCAGGCCTGCTTGTCCACCGGCGGCCAGTTCCGAATGGTGGAATGACCGAGGCGTCCGCCTGGTGTCACGTAGACCTGCCCCGGGGTGTTTTGCGCTAGCGCGTTAAAGAAGGAAAGAAAAAGGGAGCCATGGCTCCCTTTTCCCTTTACTGGTTGGCTAAATGGCGAATCAGCTCGTCGGTAAACTCGGTGGTACTGGCGCGGCCTCCCAGATCCGGGGTAACCACCTCGCCCTGACCCACCACATGGCGCACGGCACGGCGAAGCTGTTTGGCCTTGTCGTGCTGCTCCATGTAATCGAGCATCATGGCCCCGGCCAGAATGATGGCGGTGGGGTTGGCGACGCCTTTGCCTGCGATGTCCGGGGCGCTGCCATGCACCGCTTCGAATAACCCGCCGTGTTCACCAATGTTGGCACCCGGTGCGACGCCGAGCCCGCCGATTAGCCCTGCGCAGAGGTCGGAAAGAATGTCGCCAAACAGGTTGGTGGTAACCAGCACATCGAAGCGGTGAGGGTTCATGGCCAGCTGCATGGCGCAGGCGTCCACGATCATTTCCTCGTGTTCCAGATCCGGATAGTCCTCGCGCACCTTGCGAGCCACATCGAGAAATAACCCGGAGGTAGACTTCATGATGTTGGCTTTGTGCACCACAGTGACTTTCTTGCGGCCCTGCTTCATGGCTGTTTCATAGGCAAAGCGTAGCAGGCGCTCGGATTCCGTGCGGGTAATGCGGCTACGCAGTTCGGCGGTTTCCCCGTCGTCGCTGACGGTCTGCCCCAGCCCGGAATAAATACCTTCGATGTTTTCCCGAATGGTCATGATGTCCACGTTGTCATAACGGGATTTCACACCAGGAATAGAGAGCGCCGGGCGCACGTTGGCAAACAGGTCGAAAGTTTTACGCAGGGTCACGTTGACGGAGGTGAAGCCGCCGCCCACCGGGGTGGTGATGGGGCCTTTAAGGGCCAGCCGGTTGCGTTTGAGAATGGTCAAAGTCTCTTCCGGAACCAGCTCCAGGCCTTTGTCCAGGGCGGTTTGCCCAGCAATGGCATATTCAAAATTCAGGCCGCAATCCAGTGCTTCCAGCACTCGTACCGTGGCATCCACGATGTCCGGGCCGATCCCGTCCCCGGGGATAACGGTTACGGTGTTCTCGTTCATACTGCCTCCTGATTGCGATTGATAACACGTGACGGTGCTTGGCGCTGCCGCTCTGGGTAAAGAGCAGGGTCCCTATTCTGCCATGCGCAGGCCCGAAAAATGAATGCCGACCAAGGTCGCAGCGCTGCTGCCTTCATCAAGCCACTGTGGGCTGGCCTCTGTGTTGAGCCAGTCATTGGGCCAATGAAGATCGCTGCATTGATGCCCCAATGACGTGTCGGTTGTGCATAATGGGCACCCTGCGCGAACCCGCGCAGTAAAGTGGTGTCTCTCGATCCGACCAGAGTGCGGCGAGGGTCTGCCTTGAAGGAGAAAGAACGTGGATGCAGTGATTTCTGTTAGTCGCCTGCACAAGACTTATGAATCCGGATTTCAGGCGTTAAAAGGCGTGAATCTGGATATTCGCAGCGGTGAAATTTTTGCTCTGCTGGGGCCCAATGGCGCCGGCAAGACCACCCTGATCAGCATCATCTGCGGCATTGTTAACCCCACGTCGGGAACGGTGCTGGCAGACGGCCACGACATCATTCGCGATTTTCGTGCGGCCCGCAGTGCCATTGGACTGGTTCCCCAGGAGATTTCCACCGACGCCTTTGAAACGGTCTGGGCAACAGTGAGTTTCAGTCGGGGTCTGTTCGGCAAGCCACAAAATGATGCGCATATTGAAAAAGTGCTCAAGGCGTTGTCGTTGTGGGACAAGAAAGACAGCAAGATCATGATGTTGTCCGGCGGCATGAAGCGCCGGGTAATGATTGCCAAGGCGCTGTCCCATGAACCCAAGATTCTGTTTCTGGATGAGCCCACGGCCGGTGTGGACGTGGAGCTGCGACGGGAAATGTGGGAAATGGTGCGTCAGCTTCGCGAGCAGGGCGTGACCATTATTCTCACGACTCACTACATCGAGGAAGCCGAAGAAATGGCGGATCGGGTGGGCATTATCAGCCAAGGCGAAATTATTCTGGTGGATGAGAAATCCCGTTTAATGGAGCAGTTGGGCCGCAAGCAGCTGACTGTGCATCTGGCGGAGCCGTTAACGAGCGTGCCGCCAGCGCTGGCGGGCGAGGATCTGGCATTGGCCGATGAAGGGTTTTCGCTGGTCTATAGCTATGATGCTAACCAGGAAAACACCGGGATTGCTGAGCTACTGCGTAGCCTGAACGAGCAGGGTATCGATTTTAAGGATCTGCATTCCCGGCAAAGTTCGCTGGAAGATATTTTTGTGGACCTGGTACATGGCGGCAGGTCGAAAAATAACCACGCAACGCAGGATAGACAGGGAGACGCGGGATGAACGTTCATTCGATTCGGGCTATCTACAAGTTTGAAATGGCTCGTACCTGGCGCACCCTGATGCAGAGCGTGGCGTCGCCAGTGATTTCCACATCGTTGTATTTTGTGGTGTTCGGCTCTGCCATCGGTTCACGCATGGTGGAGATCGATGGAGTCAGCTACGGGGCTTTTATTATCCCCGGCCTGATCATGCTGTCACTGATGACGCAGAGTATTTCCAATGCTTCCTTCGGCATATATATGCCGACCTTTTCCGGAACCATCTACGAGGTGCTGTCAGCGCCGGTCTCTTATGTGGAGATTGTGATCGGTTATGTGGGGGCCGCGGCCACCAAGTCCACGATCCTTGGGCTGCTGATTCTGCTGACGGCACGGTTGTTTGTGGACTATGACGTGCAACATCCGGTGTTGATGTTGAGCTTCTTGTTGTTGACGGCGATCACCTTCAGTTTGTTCGGTTTTATTATCGGGGTGTGGGCCGACACCTTTGAAAAGCTGCAAATCATTCCCTTGATGATCATTACACCACTTACCTTCCTGGGTGGCAGTTTTTACTCCATCGATATGTTGCCCCCGGTTTGGCAGACGGTGACGTTGTTTAACCCGGTGGTGTATTTGATCAGTGGTTTTCGCTACAGCTTCTTTGGGGTGGCCGATGTGCACATTGGCGTTAGCCTGGGGATGACCCTGTTATTCCTGACGCTGTGCATGGGGCTGGTGTGGTGGATTTTCAAAACCGGGTATAAATTGAAGAGCTAGGTTCAGGTTGCCACGTTTTTGTTGTGCGTAATTTGAGCCGCCCGACTTTTTGAGCGTAAGGGGGCGGCTCACGGTTCAAATCTGTTCTCTGTTCCCCGGCGTGATCAGGCGTACAGGGCAGCGATGGCCTGTGCTCTTTTTTGGCGCTGCCGAAATCGCACTACAGTCATTAGCCCGTGCCCAAGCAGAAGGCCGGCGGCCAGCGCAGCCCAGAGCACATTGATCGCGGCGTATTTTATCGTCTCGCGGTGTCGGGTCAGGTCCAGGCCTAGTTCGGCTGGCTGGTCGCCGCTGCCCGCCCGGGATGCCGTCACCATGCCATGCAGCTCAATATCGTGACCGGCGGGGCTGTCGATCATCGCCTGAAGGTTATCGATGATGGAGCCTTGCTCATGGCTTTCCATGGCCTGCAGCGAATCGGGTAGCTGGCCCTGAACCAGCCTGATCAGTACCCCGCCGTGCTGGCTCTCGAGAATGTCCTTGGCGATTTCAATACTGCGCCCCGTGTCCAGCGCTTGAGCCAGTTGGTTTATCCGCTGGCGAAGGCCCTTGATCTGGGCCCCGTTGGTGATGGCGGTGACCGGCTCGTCGGTGTTTTTGCGTTGCTGGACCGATTCGCGCAGCAAGCGCCAGCTGTCTGGCTGGGGATCCAGAGTGAAGACCAACCGTTCCAGCATGTGCCGGTGAATGCGTTGGCACCGATAATCGCTATCCCTGTCGGTGCTGCTCTGTGCGCAGGCCGAATCCACGGTATCAATGATGTGTGACAGGTCGGTGAGCATCATCGGCTTGCCATTGCGGTAGGTATCCCAGCCTTTCATGGTGGCCATCAGCGTCAGGTAACTGTCACTTTGTGCTTGCAGCAAGTCCTTGTTTTGTAAGCGCTCAATGATTTCCGGTGCTTGCAGGTGGCTGGACCGGGGCGCACTGCTTCCCCAGTAAAGTTGTCGGCAATCAAGGGTCGGGGAATGGCCGTCGGCGGTGACGGCGCACTGGGCATTTCCGGTGATGCGAACCAGTGTGCCTGCGCTGGGGGGAGCTTTGCGAACATCGTCGGCATGCAGCAGCAGTGCTTCTGGCGCGCCGACTAATGACTGGCTGGTAAGAAGGATGTCACGAGAAAACTGGGTGACGCTGCTTAGGGGAAACAACAGTGCGATGGCGCCCACTATGGTGAGTGTTAGATGCCGCCCCCAGTACACTAATGGAAAGCGGCGCACTTCTTCGTCCAGCGACATGCGGTTGCCGTAGCTGACCACGCTGTAATCGTCCACGCGTACGGCCATTTCCTGGTTCTGGCCATCTTCATACTGGATGAAGGGGCGCCAGTGTTCGGGCAAATCAAAGCCGATGCTTTCGTTCAGAGTGACCGAGACCTGCACGTTGTTATGTTCATCCACGGCGACCGGGGTCAAGCGAATCTGGCCGGACACCTGATTGATTTTTTGTGGGGCGCCCAGCGACCGGCGATGGAAAAAGGTAAACAGGGCGAGCAGCACGGCGAGTAAACCGGCTGACAGAAAAGTCGCCAGAAACAGCCCGGTCTCGCTGTGTGTGGCAACGCTGAGACAGATAAAGGCGATGGCCCAAAGAAAGGCGGGCAGCAAGGCAATGCCTCGCCCGCGGCGAGCCTGAATTTCCGCATCGGTTTCATCGCGCTGCTCACGAATGATTAGGCTGTCGCTGCGGGTATCCTCGCTGGTTTCCTGTTCATCGACGATACGGGATAGCTCGCCGTAACCGCCGCTTTCCCACTGCTGCTGTTTTTGTTCACGGCGCTGATCACGCTCTTCGCCGCCGGCGAGAGTGAAATCGTCATTGAGGGCAACGACGATGGCTTTTTTCTCGGCCAACACAACCAGTGCTTCGTTGTGCTCGCGAAGAAAATAGTCGGCGTCATAGGGCAGTAATACTTCCACGCCGTCAATCGTGTCATGCCAGACGGTATTGCCATTGGTGGTCAGGCCGTGGCGCAGGTATGGGCCACTGAGTGCAAATACGTCGTTGCCGGTGAGTGTGCCCAGCGTTTTTTTCTCTGCCTGCGCAAGCACTGTCTCTATCAGGCGATGCTCTATGGCGTCGAGATTACGCTGAGGCGCGCTTTCCTGGCGGAATGCTGCCAAACTTTTCAGTGAGGATTTCTTGCGGCCCTGATAAACAATGGCGCTGTAGATCGTCGAGCCGAGCAAAAATAAAATGAGTAGAATTTTGAGTATGGCTAGCACTTCCATAGCAACCCGGTCCTGTGTAACAGCCTGTTAGGAAGCGGGGAGGATACGGACTGCTGCTGGGGCGGGCATCCGCTGGCGCGGGAAATTGCTGAGGCCTGTGACCGAGGTCACAGGCCGGGCGTTACTCTTACTCAATGACAGTAAATGTCATGCCGGCTTTTTCCTGCAGGCGCTTCAGTAGCGGCTCGCCGAGTAGCGTCGCGGTGGTCCAGAAGCCGCCGGGAGCGCTTTCAGGCACATCCTGGGCCAGGCAGGCAGCAGCCTGACCTAACAGTTTGGCAGTGGAGCCGTAACCGGGATCGGCATCACCGGTAACTTTCACCTTGAGGGTTTCCTTATTGTCCGTATGGCCAACAAAGCGGATGTCGTAGAAGCCGGCTTTTTGGGCCTCCGGGCTGGGGCCTTCACCTGGCTGGGGAACCACAAATTTGTTTAGGGCCCAGCGTGTGGGCTTGATGGCGGCGCCGGCAAAGAATAGACCGGTGCCGACACCAATGCCCATGGCCTTCATGCGCCCGCCCATGCCATCGCCAGTGAGCATGGCTTCGTTGTAGGTGAAGTGATCCGTGTAGGCCTGGCCGGACAAGGCATTGGAGCGATGGACTACGCGACTGTTGATGGCATCCATGACAAAGGGACCGACCCAGGCGTTGAAATCGTTATCGTAGTTGGCCAGGCCAATGCTGCTCTGGCGGCTTTTGAAGCCGTGATCCGGTGGGCAGAGCAGGTAGGGGTTGGCCAGCTTTTTGCGCAGTGCCGGGTCTTTCCCCGCTTCTTCGGCGATGTTCATCATGCTGGCCACGGTGCCGCCAGATACGCCGCCTTTGGCCACTTTTACGCGCATGCGCACCGTGCTGGCAGGTGCACTGAAACGGGCCTGGGATTGTTGCTGGAGGAAGTAGACCCCCATGTCCGAGGGAATCGAGTCGAAGCCGCAGCAGTGCACGATGCGTGCGCCATTTTTCTTGGCAGTGGCTTCGTGGCGTTCCAGCATTTCGGCAATCCACTGAGCTTCACCGGTGAGGTCGCAGTAATCGGTGCCGCTGTTGACGCAGGCCTTGATCATGGGCTCGCCGTACAGCGCATAAGGGCCCACGGTTGAAATCACTACACGGGTTTGTGCGCATAGGGCGTCCAGGCTGCTGGCATCGTTGGCATCTGCGGTGATCAGGGGCAGGGCGCTGGCGGTGCCGCCAAGTTTGGCTTTTACCTGCTCTAGCTTGTTCTGGGAGCGCCCGGCAGCGGCCCACTTCAATTCACCATCGATTCCGTAGGTGTCAAAAAGGTACTGGCAGAGAATCTGCCCAACAAAACTGGTGGCACCGAACACCACCACATCAAATTGTGAATCGCTCATGGGGACTCCTTGAAGAATCAGCGAAATGGATCAGCGCAATGGAAAGTCTGACTGTGCCCGTATCCTAAGCCATTGGAGGGCTAATACGTAACCGGTGAGATAGGACGTGTGCAGGGCAAAAAAGAACGCGCCCTCAGGGCGGGCGCGCGAAAGGGGAAGAGGGGCTACGCGGCCTGTTGTGCCGGGGTGGACTCCTTGATGGCGTATTTGCGGATCAGGGCGGCGCGTTTGGCGGGGTCGAAGTTGATATTGGCGGCGTTGTACTCCGCATTCTCCAGCAAGCGCTTGTCCATCACTCGAAACCAAAGTGGCGGAATGTAGCTGATCAGGAACATGCCAAAATAGCCATTGGGCAGGGTTGGCAGGTCGTCGAAATGGCGCAGGCTCTGGTAGCGACGTGCCGGATGGGCATGGTGGTCGGAATGGCGTTGCAGGTGGAACGACGCCCAGTTGGAAAACATATGGTTGCTGTTCCAGCTGTGGTGAGGTTGGGTGCGTTCATAGCGGCCATTGGCTAGTTTGTGACGCAGCAGGCCATAGTGCTCAACGTAGTTGGCCGAGGTCAGTTGCAAGTAGGACCACAGCGTGACGGCAGCAATAAACGGCACCATTTTCCAGCCGAGCAGGGCGATGATACTGCCCCAGATGATCAGGCTGAGCAGGCCCGGCTGGAGAATTTCATTGTGCATGGACCATACCGGTTTACCGGCTTTTTGCAGGCGGGCCTTTTCCAGGTGCCAGGCGCGCTTGAAGGTGCCGGGAATTTCCCGCACGGCAAACATCCAGATGTTTTCTCCTAGCCGTGATGAGGCCGGATCTTCGGGGGTCGCCACATCCCGGTGATGGCCCTTGTTGTGTTCAATCGGGAAGTGGCCATAGCCCAGCGGCGACAGAACCAGTTTTGCCAGCCAGCGTTCAATACGGGTTTTCTTGTGGCCCAATTCGTGGCCCAGATTAAGGCCTGCAGCGCCGCAAATAGTGCCGGTCAACAGCACCATGGCGATGACACCGTGCAGAGGAAGTGAGTGGGTGCCTACAAACCACATACCGAACAGGTAGGCGCCGAGCAGGATTGGCACCAGGGCATAGGTCATTCGGCGATAGAAGTGATCCGCCTCCAGCTGTGGCACCACCTCCTCTGGCGGGTTGCTCTGGTCTTCACCGATGAGCATGTCGAGCAGTGGAACGGTGATGTAATAGAACGCCAGCGGTAGCCATAGCAACAGGGCGTTGCCGGTGGCCAGATACAGCAAAGGGCCAAGGAACACACTGGCCGGGACAAACAGGGAAACCATCCACAGGGGACGTTTGCGGTCTCGGTACTCGACGCCAGAGGGGCCGATAAATACGCCTGCCTTATTCATAAAAAGGCCTCATTGTTGTTGTGGGGAAATCTATGTGTTGTTGCCATGTTGCGCCGTGGCTGTCAGCAAGGGCACCGCAGAATGTGGCAATAAATCGTCATAAAGTGACAGGTTAAACAGTCTGTTTCAGGGTAAGGTGGGTGTTACCCAGCAAACGTGAGGAAGGTGATGGCAGAGGAGCAAGGCGAGGTCATGGTGGAGCGGCTGCGCCCGGCTATTCACCCAACCTACAGTCGGCTGTTGTGTGCTCATCTGCACGGGCAGGGGTTTGACGATGCGGATATTTTTGCCGGCACCCGGCTGGAATGGCAGCAGCTACTCAGCGAACACCGCTATCTCAGCCAGGAGCAGCTGACGCGGCTAATCCGCCGGGCTGTGGCGCTGACCGGCCAGCCCTGGATCGGGCTAAATATTGCCAGCGCTATCTCGGTCTCTGCCCATGGGGCGCTGGGGTATGCGGTGGTGTCAGCGCCGGACCTGCGAGCCCTGCATCAGGTGGTTGCCCGTTACGCCTCGGTGCGCCTGCAATTGACGGCGTTAGCTTTCGTGGAAACCGGGCCTGAAGGCAGCGAAGGGGGTGAGGATAAAGAGGGGCGCTTGATTATCACCGAACGGCAGCCTCTGGGGGAAACGAGAGAGTTTCTCTACGGGTCCTTGCTGGGGACCTATTTTCAGATGCTCGATGCGGTGTCGCCTCAGCGCATTCGCGATATTCAGGTGTTGTTACCGTTGCCACGCCCGGCGTGGGCGCAGGAGTATGAGCAGCAGCTGGGGTGCCGGGTGGCGTTCGGTACGGAAAAATTCGAGGTTGTGATACCCGGTCATTATCTGGACCGCCGTTGCCTTACGGCAGATCCGGCCATGCATCGGACCGCGGTACGCGATTGTGAGCATCAGCGAAAGCAATTAGAGCACGGTGGGCCGTTTAGCCGGCAGGTAGGGTTGCTGTTATTGGATAAGCCTGGCGCCTTTCCGACACTGGAAACAATGGCGAGTGCGTTCGCCATGTCGCCGCGAACACTGATTCGTAAACTCAAAGCAGAAGACACAAGCTATCAGCAATTACTGGATGATGTGCGCCGCGAGCTTGGCTGCTGGCTGCTGATGGAAACTGGCGATTCGGTGGAGCGTATCGCCGAGCAACTGGGTTACCAGGATACCTCCAATTTTAGCCGTACTTTTCGACGCTGGTTCGGCATCACGCCGTTGGCCATGCGCAAAGATGGTGGCCAAGGGAGTGGCCGTCGTTAGGGTTGAAAGCGGGTATTGCAGAGTAGGCTGAACATTATCGCTACTTCATTCCTCGTTACTGCATCTGGCTTCGGGTTCGGCGATCTCGCTCCCGAGACTGCGGATAAAAAGCCCTCCGGCTACAGGGGGGGAGTTGCCGGAGGGTGTCCGTCAGTGTTGCTTGAGGACGAAATCGAGTTTTTCCCGCACGGCGCAGTCCGGGCAGGGCCAATCATCGGGGATCTGTAGCCAGCGGGTGCCTGGTGGGAAGCCTTCATTTTCTTCACCACGACTCTCGTCGTAGGTGTAGCCGCAGTTGGGACACTCGAATTGATGGGGGGTGTCGATATCCTGTTCTGCCTGTCTTGCGGCCTCCACACCGCCCTGCTGAATGCTGGGTTCAGAATCCGCGCTTTGGTAGCTGACTACTGGGCGTTGCCATTTTTCCAGGAGCGCTTCGCGCTTTCCGGGCTGCAGGTTGGCCTGCGTCAGGTCGCCGTTGTAATGCTGCACCACCAGCGGATCCATTTTGCGAAACCAGACAAACGGCAGATACGCGGGAATCAACATGGAGGCATAGCCGGAAGGCAGTTGCGGGCTATCGTCAAAATGCCGAAGCGCTTGGAAACGCCGGGTCGGATTGGCGTGATGATCGGAATGGCGCTGCAGCTGATAAAGAAAAAGGTTGGTCACGATGTGGTTGCTGTTCCAGGAATGCTTTGGTTCACAGCGCTCGTAGCGGCCATCGTTTTTTTTCTGACGCCGTAACCCGTAGTGCTCCATGTAGTTAATGACTTCGAGCAGGGAAGCACCATAAAAAGCCTGCAGAAGGAGAAAGGGTAAAACGATCCATCCCAGCCAAAGTGTTATTAGACCGAACAGGGCGACCGTCATTAGCCAGCTGTGCAGGTTTTCATTTTTTAGCGACCAAAGCGGCTGGTTGCAACGCTGTAAGCGCATGGCTTCGATATGCCAAGCGGATTTCACACTGCCAATCATGGTGCGCGGCAAAAATGCCCAGAACGATTCCCCCATCCGCGAGCTGGCAGGATCATCCGGCGTCGCCACGTTTTTGTGGTGACCCTTGTTGTGTTCCACAAAGAAATGGCCGTAGGCAACCGGCGCCAGTGTGATTTTCGCTAGCCAGCGTTCGGTTCGGGTTTTTTTGTGGCCCAGTTCATGGGCGGTGTTAATGGCAATGCCGTTAACCGCGCCGACACTGAACACCAGTCCGACCAGGCCCCACCAAGGGATGCCGCCGCCGGCGACCAACCAGGCTCCCAGGATCGTTGCCAGGTATTGGGCTGGAATGTAGGCAAAGACAATAAGCCGGTAGTAGGTGTCGCTCTCCAATTGCGAAACAGCGGACTCCGGTGGATTGCTGGTGTCGGCGCCGACCACCCAATCGGCAAAGGGAATCAGCCCATAGACCAGGAAAGGGCCACCCCAGAGCAGCACGGGTGATGACCAGATAAATAAATAAATGAGAAGAAACGAAACAGCCAGCAAAGGGATTGCCGGGCTTAGTAACCAAAGATAACGTTTGCTGTCGTGCCAGTCAGCGAGTGCGGCGCTTGGGTCTGTTGAAGCCATGATGCCACCTTTGTTCTGCTTTTTATTTAACGCTATACCTCTTGTGATGTTTGGCCAAGGGCTGCTTTGTATAGACTTGGCAACGGCCGATGAACAATATTTGAGAATGAAAAAAACGTTGATTCCTAGCCACAACACTTCTTGAATTTTTTTGCACTGCCGCACGGGCATGGATCATTTCTTCCGGGTTTTAACGCGGTGCTGCTGGGCGTGCCGTCAAGATAGAACCAATGGCCGTTTTCTTTCACGAAACGTGAGTGTTCCTCCAATACGTTGAGGCCCTGGCGATCTTTGCTGGTCGCCTGAAAATGGACGTTGCCGGTATCACCGTTGGTATCGCTGTGAAGAATCTTCAGCGCCAGCCATTTTTCATCCGGGTCCAGTGTCAGTGCCGAGGGGCGCTGGCTGTGATGCCAGCTGGAGGACAGGTAGGCGGTATTGTTCAGCGCAAATGCACAGAACCGCGAACGCATTAACGCCTGGGGAGAGGCGGCAGGTTCGCCCTGATGCAGCGGTTGGCAGCATTCGCTGTATTTCAGCCCGGACTGGCACGGGCACGATGATGTAGATGGTGTCATGGTGTCTCTCCGCAAAAGCAGTCAAACAGTGCCAGAAGGTCCTGTCGTAACCGTTGAGGATTCGCCGCCCCAGCGTGACGCAATACCAGGGCATTCATGGCGCCATTCAGCAATATCGCCAGCCCATTGGCACTGCCAGAAAATTGCAGGCTGCCGTCTGCCATGGCTTCCTGAATACCTTCTCGAAGCAGGGTAAAACTGTAGCGTTCATCCAGGGCGTTCCACCGTGCCTGGCCAAGCACGGTGGGCGCTTCGATCACCAGAATACGCTGAACATCCTGCCGGGACATGAAATCGACCCAGGCCAGGCTACCCGCTTTGAGGGTGGGTAAGCTGCCGAGCTGCCCGACAACCGCCTGTTCGATGGCGGCCATGGCTTCCTGACTGAGTAGCTCGCACACGGCTTCGAACAGTTCCGCCTTGTTGCGGAAATGGTGATACATGGCTCCGCGAGTGACGCCAGCACCATTGAGAATTGCTTCGGTGCGGGTGTCCGCATAACCCTGTATCGCGAACAAATGGCGTGCTGCATTGATCAGGCAGCCACGGGTTTGAGCGCGACGTTGAACGTTGGTCGCCATAGAATCCTCTTTTGTTGACAAACAAACTAACAGTTTGTTTTTATTTAATCAAAGCAGACAGTCTGTCTGTTTAATTTCGCCAGGAGGCATCATGGATATTCGTGACCGTTACCCCATTGTTGTTACCGAGCACAAAGCAGCCTGCCAGGCGTTCTGGCAACGCTATTTCGGGTTGGCGATTGTGTTTGATAGTGACTGGTTTGTGCTGCTGGGGAATGAGGCTCAGGGGAGTGTGGTGGCCTTTATGACACCGGATCACCCATCCGCTCCGCCGGGACCACAAGCGTATTCTGGACAGGGAATGTGTCTGGAGCTGGAAGTGGATGGTGCCGAGCAGGCTCTGGCAACCTTGCAACAGCGGGGAGGAGCGGCGGACTACCCGCTGACCCGCGAGCCTTTTGGGCAATGCCGGTTTGGGGTCCGTGACCCTAGTGGCTTGTGGGTCGATGTGGTCGAGCAGGTCACCCCAGAGGACGGCTATTGGAACAAGTACATGAAGGCGGCGCCGACATTTTCCGAATCCGACTAAGGCTGTCAGGGGCTATTGTTTGTCGGGTGGGGCAGGGCTGTACGTAACAGCGCGGCCTCAATTTGAAACACATGGGCATCGTGCGCGCCCAGCTCGCGGAGGGCCTCAGCCAGCTGCAGCAGATAGTCCGCGTTACTGCCGCTGGGGCCATGGCTGGCAGCAATATGATGGGCAATGTGTTGCTCGCTGGCTTCGCCCAGAAAGGCCCCGTTGTCTGCGGTGGCGATATACACCAGCCCGTTCTCCTGTTCCCCGGTGCGGAACGTCATGGGTGTCGAAAAACGCAGATAGCCATTTTTTTCCCGGTGATCCAGGTGTTCGAAAACGTCCGGGGTGATGCGATAGGCCATGCCGGTACACAGGGTGCCCGGCGATTCAATCAAGGTGACCACTCGACCCGGATTGTCCGGCGTGCCGCGATGATCGTGGGAGCCTTGCCAGAAACGCCGGGTCCAGCCGGTAATTGACGCCGGCCGCCGTGCAAGGTGGGGAAAGTCGGCCTTATAGATCAGCGAGCCATAACCGAAAAGCCACACTGGAAGGTCCGGGTGCAGGTCGTGACGGCGGCGATTTTCGTCGGCGGTGTCGAGCATGGCTAACCGTCCTGCTCCTTGAT
>OJDK01000251.1_pt1 | contig 28225 bp, 25 predicted proteins | sample 1592791 | NCBI WGS metagenome assembly OJDK01 (sample SAMN05416878, study PRJEB24817) | seawater metagenome | isolation source: Sea water | place: Canada:Atlantic | collected 2013-11
TCGTGGGCTCGGAGATGTGTATAAGAGACAGTTCAAAAGGTGTTGAGGTGCTTAAAGATTCCGTAATTGATGTAAATTTTGAAGCTGATAATTTTAAGGTCGAAACAAAATCCAATAAAATATTCCAATCAAAAATCGTGATTGGAGCATTCGGGAAACGGTCTAATTTAGATGTTCAATTCAATCGAAAATTTATTAAAAAAAAGTCGCCCTATTTAGGAGTTAAAATACATGCTTCAGGCAAATTTCCTGAGGATAAAGTTGCGCTTCATAACTTTAAAGGAGGTTATTGTGGTGTTTCAAAAGTTGAAAACGACCACATCAATTTATGCTATATTACAGATTTTGAATCATTTAAAAGGTATAAGGATATTGAATCTTTTCAGGAAGAAGTATTGTTCAAAAATTCAGCATTAAAAGAGATTTTCAACAATTGTGAAATTCAATATGAAAATCCTTTGACGATCAGCCAAATTTCATTTGAAACTAAACAGCCAATAGAAAACCATGTTATAATGTGTGGTGATTCTGCAGGAATGATTCATCCCTTGTGTGGCAATGGAATGGGAATGGCAATAAGAAGTGCACAATTAGCATCAGAGCTGATTATTGATTATCTTCAAGGAAAAATTGAATCCAGGGAAAAATTGGAGAAATATTATGCCAAACGCTGGCAACAGACATTCAGTTTTAGATTAAAAATTGGTCACACAATTGCGTATTTGTTTAGGCAAAATTGGTTAGCTCCAAAGCTCTTGATTATGTTGAGATGGTTTCCGTTTTTAGTTCCTTTAATCATTAAAACAACACATGGTAAACCTATGAAAGCGTAGTGAATTTATTTATAAACACTAAATATCGAAGTAATAAAACTGAGCTCATGGACGATTTTTCCTTAAAAGGGGAATTGTTACGTGATACTTTGGATAAACTCGGCAACATCAATAAATGGCTAGGAGGAAACCGTGTGACTTTAAATGGCATTATGCAGCTTTTAAAAAACCAGCCAAAGAATAAAACCTATACCATTATAGATTTGGGTTGTGGACACGGAGACATCCTAAGGCAGGTCGCAAAATATGGTCGTAAACATCAATATAGTTTTAGATTAATAGGTATTGATGCCAACCAAGATGCAATCGCTTATGCCTCGGAACTATCTTCTGAATATCCTAATATTAGTTTTAAAAGTATCGATATTTTTTCGGACCAATTTGAAACCTTGAATTTTGATATTGCACTTACAACGCTTTTTCTGCATCATTTTAAAGAAGAGGAAATAAAGATATTATTAAAAAAATTATATAACAATGCTAATATCGGGTTGGTTATAAACGACTTACAAAGGAGTAAGGTGGCTTACGGACTCTTTAAATTATTAGGTTTAGTGATAACTAACCAAATGATTAAACAAGATGGATTAACATCTATTCTTCGTGCTTTTAAGAGAGAAGAATTAGAAGAAATATCACAACAATTACACCTCAAATCACAAATCCGCTGGAAATGGGCATTTCGTTACCAATGGTTAATTAAAAAATAAATGGCAGTTAAAATTACATCAGTTGCAAAACAATTACCAAAATATACCAGAGAGACCAAAGACATTTTACCCTTTGTGGAGCTATGGCTAAATGGAAAAGAAGAACGATTTAAAAGAAAAGTCCTAAAGATTTTTGAAAATGCAGCAGTAGACAAACGCTATTCCATAATGGATGCCGAAGAGGTTTTCAACAAAACATCCTTTGAAGAAAAAAACGATATTTACACAAGAGAGGCGATAATATTAGCAGAGAAAAGTTTGCTTAAAGCATTGAAAAAAGCCCAATTAAAACCTACTGACATTGATTATATAATTACGGTGAGTTGCACTGGCATTATGATTCCGTCGTTAGATGCCTATCTCATTAATAAACTTGAAATGAAAGAAGACCTTGTGCGTCTCCCAGTAACCGAAATGGGTTGTGCAGCAGGAGTTTCAGGAATTATATATGCCAAGAATTTTTTAAAGGCAAACCCGAATAAGCGAGCAGCTGTAGTTGCGGTAGAATCGCCAACGGCAACCTTTCAGCTCGATGATTATTCTATGGTAAACATTGTGAGCGCAGCCATTTTTGGAGACGGTTGTGCAAGTGTGATTTTATCGTCGTGTGAAGATGAAAAAGGCCCAGAAATAAAAGATGAAGCCATGTACCATTTCTTTGATGCCGAACACATGATGGGATTTAAGCTGAAAAACACTGGATTGCAAATGGTGCTCGACCAATCAGTCCCACAAACCATTGCAGACCATTTTCCTAAAATAATTCATCCTTTTTTAGAGCGAAATAATCTTACGATTGAAGACATAGACCATTTGGTTTTTCATCCAGGAGGTAAAAAAATAGTACAGACTGTAGAAGATTTATTCGGAGACTTGGGCAAGAATATAGACGATACTAAGGAGGTTTTACGATTATATGGCAATATGAGTAGCGCAACAGTACTTTACGTGTTAGAGCGATTTATGGACAGGGATTTACCAAAAGGAGATAAAGGCATCATGCTCAGTTTTGGACCTGGCTTTTCAGCACAAAGGATTTTGTTAGAGTGGTGACATAATTTTATTCGTCATGCTGAACTTGTTTCAGCATCTCATTATAATTAAAAACATGAAAGAATTCAAAAACAAAAATTATTGGACACTCATTTTAGGAGGCAGTAGTGGTTTAGGCTTAGCAACAGCAAAAAAACTCGCCAAACACGGTATGAATATCTGTATAGTTCACAGAAATTCGAGATTGCAGGAAGACGAAATTCAAGCAGAATTTGAAATCATAAAAAATGAAGATGTAAAGTTTAAATCCTTCAATACAGATGCTTTTAAAGCTGAAAAACAAAATGAAGTTATTGAAGAATTAAAAGAAATTTTTGGCGGAAATGGTAAGATCAGAACTCTGGTTCACAGCGTAGCAAAAGGCAATTTAAAACCGATGGTTTCAAACGAGAAACCAGAACTAAAAAATGATGATTTCAATTTAACTATAAATGCTATGGCAATAAGCCTTTATGATTGGACAAAAGCCATTTTTGAAGCAGCTCTGTTTTCAGAAGATGCCAGAATCATAAGTTTTACAAGCGAAGGGAATACCAAAGCTTGGCCAAATTATGCAGCAGTTTCAGCAGCCAAAGTCACCCTCGAAGCTATCACGAGAAATATCGCACTAGAGTTTGCACCATACGGAATTAAAGCCAATTGCATTCAAGCTGGCGTTACAGATACATCATCATTACGGATGATTCCCGGAAGCGATAAAATAATTGAGCATACTTTAAAACGAAATCCCAATAAGAAATTAACGCAACCAAAAGATGTCGCAAATGCTGTATATTTATTGAGCAAAGATGAAGCATCTTGGATTACGGGAGTTGTGATTCCGGTAGATGGAGGTGAACATTTAAGTTAAATTTCAGAAGACCTAACAGGTTTTTAAAACCTAGCAGGTCTAAAAAATAAAAATTAGTTGTCGCATTAAGTGTAGTAGAGATGCTTAAGAAAAAAAATAGATTCCCGTTCGCAGGAATGACAAACATGAAGAAAGAAGACATCATAAACCTTTTACCCTATCAAAATCCATTTCTATTTGTCGATGGCATAGATGAAATTTCAGAAGAAAACATCAAAGGCCACTACACCTTTAAAAGAGACGAAACGTTTTACAAAGGTCATTTTAAGGACAATCCCATAACGCCTGGAGTGATCTTAACAGAATGCATGGCGCAAATCGGATTAGTTTGTCTAGGAATATTTTTAATGAGAAACGAATTAGATGATAGCACGAACCCACAAATAGCATTGACGTCACATCAAATGGATTTTTATTTACCGGTTTTGCCTAATGAAAAAGTAACTGTCATTTCAGAAAAAGAAGTATTTCGATTTAATAAATTAAAGTGTAGTGTAAAGATGATTAATGAAAAAGAGGAATTGGTGGCACGTGGAAAAATTTCGGGAATGATACACATTCCTGCGTAGGCAGAAATCTCATAATCGCAAAGCGATTAACACAATCACTAAAATATCCCACAAGGTTTTCAATACCATGTAGATATAAGTTAATTAAAAAGATTCCCGTTTTCACGGGAAGTGAACATGAAAAAAAGAGTAGTCATAACAGGTTTGGGAGTAGTAGCACCAAATGGAGTGGGAGTCACAGAATTTACTGATGCACTAAAAAAAGGTAAATCAGGAATCACATTTCACCAAAAACTAAAAGACCTCAATTTTTCTTGCCAAATTGGAGGCGTTCCCAATATTTCAGACGAGCTAATATCAAAATACTTTACCGATTTACAACTGAGAGGATTTAAAAGTTCAGGAATTTTATATGGCTGTATAGCAGGAGTAGATGCATGGAAAGATGCTGGTTTTGAAAAAAACGAAGCCAGTGAATTGGATTATGAAACAGGATTAATTTTTGGCACAGGAACCTCTGGAATTGAGAAATTTCGTGAAGCGATTTACGGAGTGGACGAAGGCAAGGTAAGGCGTTTAGGCAGTACGGTTGTGTTGCAAACTATGGCAAGTGGAGTTAGTGCATATTTAAGCGGAATGTTAGGTTTGGGCAACCAGGTTACAACAAATTCTTCAGCTTGCACAACAGGAACAGAAGCCCTTTTAATGGGTTTTGATCGAATTGAAAGTGGGAAAGCCAAACGTATGTTAGTGGGCAGTTGTAGCGATGACGGACCATATATTTGGGGAGGATTTGATGCCATGCGCGTAATGACTTACAAACATAATAATGAATCAGAAAAAGCCTCAAGACCAATGAGCGCAACAGCCTCAGGGTTTGTGCCGGGAAGTGGAGCAGGAGCTTTGGTTTTGGAATCTTTAGAAAGCGCCTTAGAACGTGGAGCAAAAATTTACGCTGAGGTTTTGGGAGGCGAAATCAATTCTGGAGGTCAACGGCAAGGAGGAACTTTAACAGCACCAAACCCAAAAGCCGTTCAACGATGTATTATAAAAGCGATTGAAAATTCAGGAATAAATGTTAAAGATGTTGAGGTGATTAATGGCCACCTAACCGCAACGTCAAAAGACAGCCTTGAAATTGAAAATTGGACAAAAGCTTTAAGTAGAAAGGGCGATAATTTCCCGTATATCAATTCAACTAAATCAATGATTGGCCATTGCTTGGCTGCTGCTGGAGCAATCGAATGTGTGGCGAGCATAATTCAACTCAAAGAACAATTTATTGCACCAAACATCAACTGTGAAGATTTGCACCCTGAAATTGAAAAACTTATCGATTCTGAAAAAATTCCGACAGAAAAAAAAGATATGAATTTCAGTGTGATTGTCAAAGCCAGTTTTGGTTTTGGTGATGTTAATGCTGGTGTGGTTTTTAGGAAGTTTCAATCATAATTTGCCCTCAGTGTTTTTTGTATACTTCAATTTTATAGAAGCCTTTTAAAGCGTAACTTTACGATACAAAAACAATTTATGAAGAAAGACGAATTAATCCCTAAACTAAAAACCATCATCGCACCTTACGTCCAAGATGAGGAAGCTTTTAAAAACCTTTCTGAAAACACCGATTTTGTAAAAGACTTAAAAATAAATTCGGCTAATTTGATTGATATTATTCTCGATATTGAAGATGAATTTGATATTAGATTAGAAAACGAAGACATGGAACAAATGCTTGATGTGAAATCTGCCATGAAAATCATAAACACCAAATTGAAAAACTAATGGTTGGCAATGATATTGTTGATTTGGCTGAAGCTGAAAAGTCTTCTAATTGGAAGCGACCTCGATTTTTGGATAAAATTTTTACACCTAAAGAACAACAATTCATATATAATTCTGAAAATCCTTTTTATAGCGTTTGGCAATTGTGGTCAATGAAAGAAGCTGCATACAAACTTTACACACAACTCCATCCAAGCCGATTTTATAATCCGAAATCTTTTGAATGTTCAATTCTAAATGGAAATCAAAAAGTAAGTTACAATGATTTTGAGTGTTTTACGCAATCAAAAATCACTTCAAAATACATAATTTCCGAAGCACGATTAATGAGTTCCGATATGTCTTCAGAAGTTGTGGAGCTTAAGGAGAGCAATCCAAAAATTAAAAGCATCACAACCACAAGTGCTTTAATAAAAAGCATTTCAGAGAAATTTGAGATTTCGAAAAAGGATTTAAAACTAAAAAAATCAGAATTTGGTATTCCGACGGTATATTTTAATACACAAAAAATTAGTGTTAGTTTAAGTCATCATGGTAATTTTGGTGCTTATGCTTTTGTGCGTTCTGTCATTCCTGATCAGGCAGAAATCTATACCTAATGAGATCCCGAAACGAGTTCAGGATGACGAAAAAGATTCTTTCTTTGGTGGGAAATATTATAAAACCTGATTTTGAATCAAATTTAGAAACTATTGGTGAGTTTGGGTTATTATTAGCAGTAGCTGTTGCCATGCATTGGTAACGGAAGGTTTTATTTGCTTGCACTTTTTGAAGGGGCTTGACAAGTAGGTCACTTTGTAATGTGGAATGCTATTTCAACTTCTTTTTCCAATTCATTTTTATGCTGAATAAAAATAGATTCCGAATTATACTCAGCCTCAACCAACCAAAAATCACCATTAAAATAACACTGTTTCACTATGGCTTTTAAGTCTGAATCTTCAACTACTTTAATTTGATTTGCATAAACAATTCCATATGGCTCAATCTCATTGAACTCGCCAAAAAAAGAAGCAATTAAAGGCAGTTTTGGGTTTCTGTATAAATTTTGAGGAGTTTTTTTTGCTATAATTTTTTTGTTATGCAGTACAATGATTTCATCTGCAAAGCCTAGCACATCATTTTTATCATGTGTGGCGACAATGCAAGTGATATTATTTGCTTTGAGATGGTTGAAAATATTTCGTCTTAAGGATTGTTTTTTGAAATTATCGATGTGACTGAAAGGTTCATCTAACAATAAAATTTTGGGTTGTTTTGCAAGAGCTCGTGCTAATGCCACGCGTTGCTTTTGGCCACCACTTAGATCTTTGACTTTGGTTTTAGCAAATTCTTCAAGCTCTACAATTTTTATGAGTTCTGATGTACGTTTTTGTTTTTTTTCTGGGTAAAAATTTGAAAGGTGTTCTCCTATGTTTTCAGTAACTGTGGTAAATGGCATTAAGTCAAATTCCTGTGTTACAAACTTCATAAAATCATATCCAACAACCAAGTTGAATTTTGGACCTTGAATCTCTTTGGCGTTCCAAAAAATTTGACCTTCATCCAAATCGTATTTTCCATGGATTAGTTTGAGCAAAGTACTTTTTCCTGATCCACTTTTTCCGATGATGGCAAGGTTTTCTCCTGTCTTAACTTTAAAATCAATTGACTCTAAAACTTTAGTTTTTGTGTAACCAAAAGATACGTTTTCAACCTTTAACATAGTGCAAAAATACCATAAAAAAAGCTGCTCGGTGATTCAAGCAGCTTTTGATTTTTTTATGAAACTTTATTTTTTAATGAATTTACGAGTCATTATTTTTCCTTTAGATTCTAATCTTAAAAAGTAAACTCCACTTTGTAAAGTTGTTACGTTAAGACTGTTTGATTTCATGTTCATGTTTAAAACACGCTTTCCATTAATATCAAATACAGAAGCTAACCTATCTGAAACATCTACTGAGGTCTGAACATTTAACTCGTCTTCAACAGGATTTGGGTAAATTGATGCGTTGGTCAATTCTTCATCAATAACACCTAAAACAAAAGAAGCCTCAACAATATTATGTGTGGTATTGATTTCAGGATTGTCAATTGAGTCCACAACGCCAGATGGCCAATAAATGGTAATATTATCTATTGAGGTTTCTGAACCAATACCAAAATGGGTGGTTAATGAGCTCATAAACTCAAAACCTTCACCACTTCTTACGTCTCTAATTTGTATGCCGTTAGAAGTTGTTAATACAACTCTAGCTCCAATACCATTACGGTTACTTCTATTGGGCTCAACGTGATCCATGCCTATAGTATTTATTTTCACCCAATTGTTAACGTTTCCTAGATTGTAATATATGTTTTGGTTGTAATAGGCGTCTATAAAACCATCATTGTTTAAATCACCAAAAGAACCATTTTTATAATTTAGTTGTGTATCGTCTGAATCTTCAAAAGTCATATCTCCATTTCCATACATTATTGAGCCATTACTAATGATGTCTAAATTACCATCATTGTCAATATCGTGCACTACATTCTCATGACCCGTTGGTGCAGAAATACCAGCGCCAACAGTTACTTCAGTAAAGGTGTAATTTGGTGCTCCGTTATTTCTCATTAGTTTATGTGTACCAGAACTTGCGCCAACGTAAACATCCATATCTCCATCATTGTCAAAATCTCCCCAGGCAGAAGACCAAGTTTGCATAGGATCTGCTAAGCCTATACTTGTGGCATCATCAGTAAAAGTACCATCTCCATTATTGGTTACCATTATGTTTGTTCTTCTTTCAGTTACCCCTCCGCATTTAGCGATAAAAAGATCTATATTTCTGTCGTTGTTATAGTCTATCCAAATTGAGCCATAATCTCCACCTGAAGGATAATTTCCCAAAGAGTATGGTGCGTTTGGCGTGACATCTGATTGGTAAAATGTAAAATTCCCAGATCCTTCGTCATCATTCATAAAATAAACATTTGGCTCAACATCATGACATACAAAAGCATCTAATTTCCCATCGTTGTTAATATCAACAAAGTTGGAGCGTTGTGAAAACGTATATTGCTCACTTGTGGTGGATTGTTCCGTAAAACCAGTTCCTTCATCATTTGCTTTCATAAAAGTTACACCACTTGTTGCTCCATAAAGCAAGTCTGTTTTTCCATTAGCATCAAAATCTGCAGCTGCCATACTCCAAGATGGAAGGAAATTGGCATTAGGTGTCGTTATATTGAGTGGAGTAAAAGACCCATCAGTATTTTGCTGTTGAATATTTACATTAGTTGAAGACACACCAACAATATCATCTAAAAAGTCACCATTCATGTCAACAACAGCTAAATCATAACCACTAACAGATATAGATTCTGTGGAAAAATTAATACGCGATGGGATAAGTGTGGCAAAGTTAAAAGGACCAACCCAATTACTATAATCTCCATCTCCGCAGTTGCCTCTAACGTAAACCTCATACGCTGTGTCTTCGCTTAAACCTATTGCATTGTAAGGATTGTTATTTGTGGTGATTGTTCCATTAGTTGTCGGAACTCCTGTTCCAGGAGTTTGTATGGCTACTTCCCAAGAGTTCTCACTTAAGCCAGGCAACCAATACACATTAGCTGTATTTATATTAACGTCTGATACTACCAAGTTTGTGATATTTGGGCAAGCAGGAGGAATAGTAGAAGAGATTGTTGGTGAAGTAAAACAAAATCCCCATCCATAGGAACTGTTATCGTTATAAAAAAGTCTGTATCTAAAATTTGAGAGTTGGTTTGCTGAAAAGCCAGTGATATTTAAAGGATCGCTCAAAAAACTAGCATAAGTTCCTGAACAAAAACCAACAGTTGGAGCATTTGGTGTATTTGTTTCATAAGGAGCTCCCCAATTGACCCATTCATTAGCATCTGCATCCCAAAATTGTAGTGTTAGTGTTTCGTTTTGAAACACATTTAGCACATAACTAGAGTTTACGTTAATCCAAAATTCATTTGCATTAAATGCGCTAGTTAAGTTTATAACTGGAGATTCTGCAGCAACATTGTTTATGGATGCTGAGCCAGCTTCGTCTTCATCATAGGAAAACTTGGTTGATACTGTGGGATTGTCCGTAAAAACCTCTGGAGTATCCAAGTATTCCCCAGTAATGGACCATGCTGTATTTGGCCAATTTGCTGGTTGATTTAACACTTGAGCTTGGCCAAAATAACAAGTGAAAATGACTATTAGAAACGTAATTTTTTTCATGGTAATTAATTTAATTGCAATTAGTTAATGAACTTATCCATTCTTCAACAAGTCTCACTCCTTCAGTATGCTTAAGTGTTCTGCCCAATAATGGCATTCTAAAGGAATCATCTGTTGTATTAATTCTATAATAAAGTAAAGAAAGGTCTAAATCGTTAGGTTTTATAATTTGGGAATTTGGTATAAACTGAGTATCTGGTTCTACACAGATACCAAGGTTTTCGTCTTCATTGCTCTCTGGGAAAGCAAATCGCATTGATCTGTAATCACAATAACTATTATCTGAGTGGCAATGTGCACAGTTAATATCTAAATAAGATCTTACTCTCATTTCTAAAGATTGAGAAGTGTCATCCCAACTTACAGTTGTATCTATTGTGTCAGGTAGCGAATTATCTAAATAACCAATTTCTATCATTTTACTCAATTGATTTGAAACTCCGTTAGAATATACGTAATTTTTATTCAAATTTTGAGGTTTTGGACCAATTGGAATTGGGGTTTCAGATTTGTTGTGACATGTAAAACATTCTGCACGTGATGGGATTCTATAATTAACCGTATTAGTGACTCCATTTTCCACCCAACTTATATTTGAGAAACTACCATCATTGGTAAAAAAAGCTTCGGTTTGTTCATCGTTCCAAACGTATTTGGCAAATTCCCACGCGTCTGGCTTTTTGTACATTATTCGTGTTTCTAAAATTTTGGTTGAATTATCCGGAAGTACATTGTCATAGAAGAAGTTTTTGATGAGAATTGTTCCTGTCGGAAAATCTAAAGGGGAATAATCATCAATATAATTAGCCTTGACACTATTAGGCATCCAAATAAAACGCTTTTTGTGCGCATAATCACTGAATAATGGCGATATTAAATCATATGGTAGAACACCAAAAGTAGGATTGAGATCTTTAAGTTCTCCTTCAAAAAAGTTAAACTCTGAAAGGGTTTGAAAAGGTGTATCTCCCTCAAAAACATTTACAACCGAAGCAGAAGTTATTGTTATTGTAACGTTTTCTGTTTTACAATTTCCTGAATTATCACAAATAGTATATTGAAAAGTATCTTCTCCAATTTCATTTGTATTAGCTGAAAACATAACACTGTCATCACTAGGATTATTAGGAGTGTTTCCATTTAAAATAATTGCCGTTCCTTTAGTGGGACTCGTTATGGTTAATTCGCCATTTTCAGGAATATTATTATCATTTTGAAGAATAAATATTTCAATTTCTGAGTTTTGTGCAAGTGTTACAGTATCTGAAAAAGTTTCAATATTTAAAGGAGTAAAGTTGTCATCTGTGCCACAAGAAATTATTAGCACAAATGAAAATAATAGCCATAGCCTAGCACATAATTTTTTCACTTCTAATTGTAAATTATATAAAGTAGAACAGTTAAGATTGAAAAATCCCTACTGCTTTTTTTAAAATATTGATAAAACTAACATTTTTTTTATTAATTGACTGAATTTGAAATAGAAAAGAACTTACAATGACTTGCTTATAATAAAAAAATAAATTCTTATACAGAACTACCCTTTTACTTTATCCTTAGTTTTACTAGGAAGTACATCGAAGCCCATATTATAAAGTGTAAACCCAAAAATATCTGCATATTGCTCAATAGTTTTACTAACTGGTGTGCCAGCTCCGTGCCCAGCATCTGTTTCAATTCTAATTAAAGTTGGGTTAGTACCAGTTTGTTTTTCCTGTAATTCTGCAGCAAATTTAAAACTGTGTGCAGGCACAACTCGGTCATCATGATCACCCGTAGTTACTAAAGTTGCTGGATACTCCACTCCTTCTTTTACATTGTGTATAGGAGAATAACCTTTTATATATTCAAACATTTCCTTGCTGTCCTCAGATGTACCATAATCGTAAGCCCAACCTGCGCCAGAGGTAAATGTATGATAACGTAACATATCTAAAACACCTACTGCAGGTAATGCTACTTTCATTAAATTTGGTCGTTGTGTCATTGTTGCACCAACCAAAAGCCCACCGTTAGAACCACCTCGCACAGCAAGATAATCTGACGACGTGTATTTTTTTTCAATAAGGTATTCAGCAGCAGCAATAAAGTCATCAAACACATTTTGCTTTTTCATTTTGGTACCAGCATTGTGCCATGCTTTGCCATATTCGCCACCACCTCTTAAGTTAGGCACAGCATATATACCGCCTTGCTCCATCCAAACGGCATTGGTAATGCTAAAACTAGGTGTTAAGCTAATATTAAAACCTCCGTAACCATATAAGATTGTTGGGTTTTTGCCATTGAGCTCTAGTCCTTTTTTATGAGTTATTATCATTGGGATCTTAGTGCCATCCTTAGATGTGTAAAACACCTGTTGGCTCTCGTAATTTTCAGGATTAAAGTCTATGTCTGGCTTACGGTATAATTCTGACGTTCCTTTTTCAATGCTGTATTTATAAATGCTTCCTGGTGTGACGTAATTTGTGAATGAATAATAGAGTTCTTTTTCTTCTTTTTTGGCGCCAAAACCACCTGCACTACCTACACCTGGCAATTCAACCTCTCTAACTAGTTTTCCCTTATAATCATATTGCAATACCTTAGAAACGGCATCTACCATATATTCCGCAAAGAAATATCCTCCACCTGTTGATGGGCTGAGTACATTTTTGGTTTCCGGAATAAAATCTTTCCAATTTTCTGAGGAAGGATTAGCAGCATCTACTGTTACTATTTTTTGATTTGGTGCATTGAGGTTGGTCGCAATGTATAATTTTGAGCCTACGTTTTCGATAACATAAGAATCTGAATCTGTATGATTTAAAACTGTAACTATTTTACTGTTGGGCTTTGATAAATCTTTCATCAATAATTTTGTACCCGAAGTGGATACGCGAGGATAAATGAAAAGATACTTGCCATCCTCAGTTACGCTTCCGCTTATGTACCTGTGTTTTTGCTCTGGTGTTCCTCCATAAACGAGTTTGTCCTTCTCTTGGGATGTTCCTAATTTGTGGTAATATAATTTATGTTGGTCTGTTTTTGCAGATAGCTCACTTCCTTTAGGCTTGTCGTAACTAGAATAATAAAACCCTTCGTTTTTGTACCAAGACATGCCACTGAATTTTATATCCATCAATGTATCTTCTACAATCTCTTTAGTTTCAGTTTCCATAATAAGGATTTTTCTCCAATCGCTCCCACCTTCAGAAATAGCATAAGCAGCCATTTTGCCATTTTTTGAAAAGCTTAGGCCACCTAAAGAAATTGTTCCGTCTTCTTTAAATGTATTTGGGTCTAAAAACACTTCGGCCGTTTTTGGATCTTCACCAGTTTTGTATCTATAGATAACAAATTGATTCTGTAAGCCGTCATTTTTTCGAAAATAAGTGTAATCTCCTTCTTTAAAAGGAGCTCCTATTTTTTCGTAATTCCATAATTTAGATAAGCGATCTTTTAATTCTTCACGATAAGGAATATTATCCAAATACCCAAAAGTCACTTCGTTTTGGGATTTCACCCAAGTTTCGGTAGCTTCGCTTCTATCGTCTTCTAACCAACGGTAAGGATCGGCAACTTCCTCGCCGAAATAGGTATCAACAGTATCAACTTTTTTAGTTTCGGGATAATTCACGTTAATGGCTTTTGAGTCTTTTTTTTCGTTTTTACAAGACATAACAATAGTGGGTACTAAAATAATTAGAAGCGATTTTTTCATAATTTATTGTTTTTGATAAAATTGGCATCTAAAGATAATAAATAAGAGTTTGATGTAATACCTTTTTATTGGAACAATGCGTTACATCGCTTAATTTCTTCAGCCCTAAACCAAACGGTTTTTCACTAAATATTCAGCAATCTGTATGGTATTTGTAGCCGCACCTTTTCTTAAATTGTCGCTTACAACCCAAAGATTTAATGAGTTTGGCTGCGAGCCATCTCGTCTTATTCTGCCCACAAATACATCGTCTTTGCCATTGGCATACATTGGCATTGGATAGATATTGACATCTAAATTATCTTGCACTGTTATTCCTTCAGTGTCACTCAATAGTTTGCGTACCGTGTTGAGGTCAAAATCATTTTCAAACTCAACGTTAATGGCTTCACTATGACCTCCAGCAGTAGGTATTCTAACAGCAGTTGCGGTAACAGCAATGGTTCTGTCATCTAATATTTTCTGGGTTTCACGGACCAGTTTCATTTCTTCTTTGGTGTAACCGTTTTCTTCGAATATATCGCAATGCGGAATAGCATTTTTGTGAATTGGATAAGGGTATGCCATTTCTCCTTTTTTACCTAAAATTTCGTTTTCTAATTGCTCAACTGCTTTTACGCCAGTGCCAGAAACTGATTGGTATGTTGAAACGACAATACGTTTTATTTTATATTTTTTATGAAGTGGAGCCAATGCCATTACCATTTGTATGGTAGAGCAGTTTGGATTGGCAATAATTTTATCTTCTTTAGTTAGTTGATTAGCATTAATTTCTGGAACCACCAATTTTTTTGACAAATCCATCCTCCAAGCCGAAGAGTTATCGATAACGGTTGTGCCAATTTCAGCAAATTTTGGAGCCCATTTTAAAGAGGTGTTTCCTCCTGCAGAAAACAAAGCAATATCAGGTTTTTGTTCAATAGCTTGTGGGATACTTATTATTTTATGTTCTTTTCCCTTAAATCTTAGCTTTTTACCAACAGAACGTTCTGAGGCCACTAAAAGCAATTCACTTAATGGAAAGTTTCTCTCCTCTATAAGTTTTAACATTACACTACCTACCAAACCTGTTGCACCAACTATTGCAATTTTCATCTATCTAAATTTTATAAAACGACAACAAATGTAATTATTAATTGAATGCTTTTATTTAAAGAAACATTAAAAAAAAGAACCGCTTCAAAAGACTGAAGCGGTTTAGTTAATAAAATATGTAGTATAGCGGTGTCGCTATTTATCAATTATGGTTTTTTCAATTCGTCCCTAATTTCTTTTAAGAGATCAATTTCAGAAGGCCCTTTTGGAGCTTCTGGAGCTGGTTCCTCTTTCTTTTTCATTCTGTTAACGGCTTTTACTACCATAAACATTACAAATGCTACGATGATAAAGTCAATTACGTATGTTAAAAATTCTCCATACAGAATAGCAACTTCACCAACCATTTCTCCTGCATCATTTAATGTGCCTTCTTCCATAACGTACTTTAAATCCTTAAAGTCCGCCTTGAATAACAGACCAATTAAAGGTGAGACTATACCTCCTGTAAATGCAGTTACCACTTCTTTGAATGCCGCACCCAATACAAAACCCACAGCAATGTCCACAAGGTTGCCCTTCATTGCAAATTCTTTGAATTCTTTTAACATATCACTTAAATTTATAGTTAGTTAATTGATAGCAATTTAGTTAAAATTTTAACATAAAGCTCAAAAAGTTCTTCAATCTAACTTTATTTATCGTAAAAACTTACGTGGAACGCGTTGGGAGATAGCAGTAAGAATTTCGTAAGAAATGGTGTTTGCGGATTGAGCCAGTCCCGATGCATTGTAAGTAGAATCGAAGATAATCACCTCATCACCTTCTTTACAATCTATGCGCGTTATATTAACCATAATCATATCCATACAAACATTGCCAATAATTGGTGCTTTTTTGCCATTGATAATTACATAACCTTTTCCTTTTCCATAGATGCGACCAATACCATCTGCGTGGCCAATAGGAATAGTTGCTGTTTTTTCTAAGTCTTTAGCAATATAAGCTCTGTTGTATCCTACACTTTCTTTTTCTTTGATATTATGAATTTGGGAGATTACAGATTTTAAACTAGCAATTGGTTGTAGATTGGAGTTTTCTGTTGCTGAATTCCCAAAACCATAAAGTCCAATGCCACAGCGAACCATATCAAAATGAGCTTCAAGGTAATTTAAGACTCCAGAGGTATTACAAATATGTAACCAAGGTTTATAACCTATTTTATTTTCAAAATTAGAAGCAATTGTTTTGAAACTGTTTATTTGATTTTCTGTGAAATTAACTTCGTTTTTATCTTCACTTGCTGCTAAATGCGAAAAAATGGATTTAGCTTTTATGGCACTTGTAGCTTTCAATTTTGAAACAATAGCGTCAACATCATTTTCCTGAAAGCCTAAGCGGTTTAGACCTGTGTTGAATTTTATATGAACAGGATAATTTTTTTGGGATTGTGTTTCAGCTATTTCTATAAATTCGTTGAGGACTTTTGTATTGTAAAGACTTGGTTCCAAACAACGGTCTATTATGGTTTTAAAACTTGTAGGAAGTGGGTGAAGCACCAAAATAGGCTTGGTTATACCTGCATCTCTCAGTACCACTCCTTCGTTGGCATAAGCAACAGCAAAATAATCAGCTTCAAGGTTTTCGAGGTGTTTTGCAACAGCAACGGAATCACTTCCGTACGCAAATGCTTTTACAACGGCTAAAAATTTGGTTTTAGGTTTTAGTTTAGATTTTAGATAGTTGAAGTTGTGGGTTAGGGCACGTAAATCAATCTCTAAGACGGTTTCTTTGGCTTTAGACATCCGAATTGTTTTCATCATTAGTTGAAATATCCTCTGCATCATTCACTTTCATTTTCCGCACTTTCTCCCTAAGCATACTTTTGTAATAAGCGGCTCTGCTCAAAGGTTCATATTCTTCAACTTCACCAAGTAAAACCAAGTCGTCACTTTTAGATTTTCTAAAACTGTATTGTGCTAAATTCCCTGTTTTGGTACAAATGGCATGCACTTTTGTTACATATTCTGCAGTTGCCATTAAATATGGCATTGGTCCAAACGGATTGCCTTTAAAGTCCATATCCAAGCCAGCAACAATTACCCTTATCCCTTTGTTTGCCAAATCGTTGCATACACGTACAATCTCATCATCAAAAAATTGGGCTTCGTCAATACCAACAACGTCACAACCATCTGCCAGAATAGGAATATTGGCAGCTGCCGGAACAGGAGTTGAGCGTATTTCGTTAGAGTCGTGAGAAATTACCATTTCCTCATCATATCGCGTGTCAACAGCAGGTTTAAAAATTTCAACCTTTTGCCTTGCAAATTTTGCACGTTTTAATCTGCGAATAAGCTCTTCGGTCTTACCAGAGAACATCGACCCACAAATCACTTCAATCCAACCAAATTGTTCTTTATGATTTACCGTATTTTCGAGAAACATTTCGTAATTTTAGCACTAAACAGCAACCTTTTTTCGTTTTTATAAAGGTGGAGCAAATTTACTAAAAATCAAAAGCAATTAAGATGAAAAAGAAATTAGAATCAGAATTAGTTAGCATTGCCCATAGGATTCTAAAACTGAAAGGAAGAGAAGATGTGGACAGAATGCACGATGAGGTTTCAAAACTGTACGAAAAACTGACGGTTTTAAAATTTGCACAAGAGAATTTTGAAGATGATATGCCGACCATTGGCAATGATTCTTCGTTTTTTGATATGCTTGATACAGCTTTCAACAATAAAATCAGTGATAATATTGAAGTTGGAAATAAAACTTACATCAATTTAGACGAAGTTGAAGATGATGATATTATGGAACCTGTAATGGAAAAAATAAAGGATATGGTGGCACAAATGCCAGAAGAAACAGAAGAAGTTGATACCATGTTAAATAAAACATTAACCAAAGATTCATCTAACACTGTGGACTTTGAGAATATAAACTCAGATTTTGCAAATATCCCTGAATTTGAACCCATTGAAGACGCCATAAAACGAGAAGCGGAGCAAACCAAAAAATCGTTAAACGACAAATTTAAAGGAGCGGGACTTAACATAGGATTGAATGATAAGATAGCATTTATTAAACATTTGTTTGATGGAAAGAGCGAAGATTACAATCGTGTGGTATCTCAAATAAATACAACCAACTCCATTTCCGAAGCCAAAAACTTAATTCAAGATATGGTAAAACCAGATTACAACAATTGGAAAGGTAAGGAAGAGTACGAGGAACGCTTTATCGGAATTGTAGAAAACAAATTCGATTAAAATATGCGAACCAAACAGGTTGCTTATTGGCTTGCCACAGCCATACTTTGTGGTATTATGCTATATTCAGCGTCAATGTATTTCATTAAAACCGAAGTGATAAAAGGTTTTTTTGAAACCTTCAACTTTCCTGATTATATTGTTATTCCGCTGGCAGTTTTAAAACTTTTGGGTGTTTTAATGATTATATGGAGAAAGAGTAAGTGGATTACCGAATGGGCTTACGCAGGTTTCTTCTTTAATTTGGTTTTGGCCACAGCAGCATATTACCAAAATGGTGATGGCCTTTTAGGCTTTTCACTGTATGGGTTGATTGTGCTTTTTCCATCTTACTTTTTGGGTAAATATATTAGGGATTAATAATTGAGATAAATCCAACCAAATACACTTTCTAAGCCTTCAACTTCTAAAATATAATAATAAGTGCCAACAGGTAAAGGGGTGTCTTTATTTAAAATGCCCATATTGGCTTTTCCATTCCACAAGTTATCATAGTTATTAGCTTCAAAAACCTGAGTACCATATCTATTAAAAATTTTGAGTGTATTTTCAGGATAGTCTTCTATACATGGAATTAGTAAAACATCATTTTTTAAATCGTTATTTGGCGAAAACCCTTCTGGAATTTGCAAACAATTATCAACTGTAGCAGTGGCAGAATCTTCATTATTAGTTTCATCTCTATCTGTTTCGTTTAAACTATTTAAAGTTGCAATGTTCAAAAGGTTGAGGGAAGAAATAATTTTTGCATTAATTACTAATGTTTCAGTTTGGTTACTTGTAAGGCTTTCAATAGTCCAAAGAAATAAATTGGGATTATAATTACCAACGCTTGGAGTTGAAGATAACAACTCATAGCCGCTTGGTAACTGCTCTAAAATTTCAATATCAGTAGCAGTTGTTGTGCCTAAATTTGTTACAGTAATTGTAAATGAAACCTCGTCTCCAATAGATGCTTCATTGGGCGAAACACTTTTTACTACTTCAATATCAACATCACTAGGATCTTCAATAACCGATAACGCGGCATTAGTTTGAGAGGTGTCTATATTATTGTTGTCAGTAAAATTAGTCGTATTATTTAAATAATTTCCAGTAACATTTGAGGTTACCCAAACTGAAAAAGAACAATTTTCTACACCTTGGGGAAAATTTAAATCAAAAACCCCAACCGAAGTATCTCCCGCTTCTCCAATAAAAGTTGCTGTACAACCGTTTGCTTCTTGCCAAAAAGGACTTCCAGAAAGTATAATATCATTAGGTAGATTATCTGTAAGATCAATATTGTTTTGGGCAGGACTTGAAGCCAAATTAGTTATTGTAAATGTCAGTAAACTTTCTTCACCAACAATGATTACATCGGGTTCAAATACTTTGACTAAAGTTGGAGCAACGACCTGTACATTACTTATTGATATGTTGGTTTCTGGTGTCAACTCCTCGTTATTGGCAGCACTAACAATAGCTTGGGCTATATTGTTGAAAGCACCTCCTAAATTAGGAGCCATAACCGGAATTCTTATTCGAATAGTAGATCCAGCCTCCATCTCAGGCACTATTCCACTTACTAAATTACCGTTAATGGTGTAACTTGATATGCAAGAAGCGTTTCCGGAAATCACAACACAAGTTGGTGTACCAATAATATCAAATACGGGATTTATAGTGTTTTCAAAAAGTACATCTACAGCATCAGAACTTGTTGAACTGTTACTGATATCTATAATCCAATCAAAAGCCTGATTAATATTGACTTGAGTAAACTCCGGAAATGTTTGAACCACTAAATCAATACAAGGTGCAAAAAAGGTTTCAACAAAATCAGAATTATTAGCTGTATTAGTATCACTGATACCATTAGCAAAATCTATTTGTACAGTATTAACTCCATAAATTGCATTTGTAGAGCACTGTGGAGACCAATCCACAACTACCTCAAAGGTAATTGAACTGTTAGCTGGTAATTCTTGATTTTCATCTGGGAGAATTGCCCAAAAAACATCAGGCTCTCCATCCTCTGGTTCTCCATCTAACAACACTCCTATATTAGCGTTCTGTATTTCAAAACAAGAAGCAGTTCCTGTGGTGGCTATGCATTCTACAGAATTTAAAATTGCTGAAACAAACACATTTTCGCCTACAGGCATATAATCCGATAACTCAATTACAGCATCAAAATCACTGCTGTTTGAAACCACAATTTCATACGTTATTTCTCCCCATTCTGCTGTGTTTTCCGTAGAACCTCCTTGAGGTAAAACAGGATTGGTTTGGGTTTTTGTAACAGAAAGATCTGCTGCTGGGCATTGTGGAGCGCTAGGTAAAATTAAAAAATCACTTTCAAAGTTATTTTCTGGGACATTATCAACAAGTTGATTGTTTAAGATATTTGTGGCACTTCTTATATTTACTTCAATATCATTTGTGTCAGCAGCGCATTCGGGTTCAATAAATTCAACAACAGTAATTACTGTTATCGTTGAATTTGCAGGCATTACATACTCATTACTAAACCATAGCTGCCCATTTTCTGTAATAGAAATGTCATCACAAATTATGTCACCAGATGTAGTTATACAGTCTACTGAAATAATATTCCACTCAGGTATAGGAGTGGATAAATTTTGAAGAAAAAACCGCATTGGCGCGTCTAAAGGACCATTGTTGCAAACGGTAGTTTCTAAGGTTATAGGCTGACCATACTCTAGAGGAACACTTAGATCTGGGTCAATTTGTACAGTTTCAATACATATATCTGTAACAGGGCAAAGTTCTGCTTCAATTAAACTAGTCTCTACTGAATTGGAGATATCCGGAGATTCGTTTTCATGATTTAAATATATTAGAATAAAACTATTAACCTCTAATGGAAAATCCTCAAGTCCACAAAGCGGATCTAAATATTGATAAACGATTTCAAAAGTAATTGAACCACCAGAGGTAAATGTAAGCGGTTCAGCAAAAGTAAAAACAGACTGGGTGCTGTTTACCAATACAATATCTTGCGAAACACCCTCAAGATTTGGGCAAACGATTCCGTTAGTTGTTTCAATACATTCTATAGATTCTAGTCTAACCAAGGGTTGACCATAAAAAAAATTAGAGGTTAGGGTTAAATTACCTTCAAAGAGACTTAGAGGAAAGTCAATTGCACTATTATTTGTTATGGTAAACTGATACGTTACAAAATCTCCCCAAGCATTAATAGGTGTCGTTGGAGTAGGAGATATCTGTGTATGAGTTACGCTAAAGTCTATTGCAACATCTATCACATCAATAGATATTATAGATTGATTGTTAGATGTATTAATATCCGTTATTTCGTTTGGCGGATCTATAGTTGTGGTGGCTGCAATACCTCCCAAATTTGCTGGTGCTGTTACATTTATGAGTATTTGTACTCCAGAGTTGTTGGGCATATCCAAAATTGTACCCGTCAATAAATTTGTACCGTTAAGATTAAAATCAGAAACTGCAGTAGCACCACCAGTATTGTTTAATGAAGTAAATGAATTTATGGTTAAGTCAGTATCAAGCTGAACTGAAAATACGCTATTACTAACTGTATTTCCTGAGTTGACGATGGTAACCAAATACTGAAAATCCTGATAAATAGTTGCTTGTGAAATAGGACTTCCACTTAAATCTTGAGCCTCTAATACAATAGAAAGGTCAGTTGTTTGAGCTTTAGAATAAAATGAAACTAAAACACAAAATATTAAAATTACTCTTTTCAGCATATTTAGCTAAGGTAATAATAAAAATAGTTGCTGTAATGTACTTTAAAAGATTGTAAATTTGAAATCTATAATTGTATGTTATGAAGCTTTACCTCGTGCCAACACCAATAGGAAACTTAAAGGATATAACCTTTAGGGCTATTGATACTTTAAAAAAAGTAGATTTAATTTTAGCCGAAGACACCAGAACTTCAGGTAAGCTTTTAAAGCATTATGAAATTGGTACACAAATGCAAAGCCACCACATGCACAATGAACACAAAACTGTTGATGGCTTAATTGAAAAATTAAAATCAGGATTAAATATTGCTGTAATAAGTGATGCTGGTACTCCTGCAATTTCAGATCCTGGTTTTTTGCTGGTTAGAGCATGTGTAGAACATAATATTGAAGTAGATTGTTTGCCTGGAGCCACAGCCTTTGTACCAGCTTTAGTCAACAGCGGTTTGCCAAACGACAAGTTTGTTTTTGAAGGTTTTTTACCTGTAAAAAAAGGACGACAAACCAGATTATTATTACTTGCAGAAGAAACCCGAACCATTATTTTTTATGAGAGCCCACACAAACTGATTAAAACTTTAAGGCATTTTTGCGAGTATTTTGGAGAGGACAGACCAGTTTCGGTTTCAAGAGAGTTAACAAAACTCTATGAAGAAACCATTAGAGGAACTGCAAAAGAAGTTTTAGAATACTATACCAACAAACCTCCAAAGGGCGAGATTGTGATTTGCGTTGCAGGTAAAAAGTAAATGCGCTAGTCTTTTACTCCTTTACATCATCAATTAAAGACTTTATTTCCTAATTTTCAGAGTTAAATAAAACTTATGAAAACTAAACATTATGATGTCTTTATAATTGGAAGCGGCATTGCAGGCCAAACTGCTGCAGAGGTTTGTGCTAAGGAAGGCTTATCAGTTGCTATCGCAGATAAACGCGAATATGGTGGAACGTGTTCCATTAGAGGTTGTGATCCCAAAAAACTACTCATGCAATTTGCTGATATTTCTCAAACAACAAGGCAGCTTAAAGATTCAGGGATTAAAAAAGTACCTAAGATAAAATGGAAATCGGTTCAGAAATTTAAATCTTCCTTTACAAAACCCGTTCCAAAAGAAACTGAGAAAGACTTGGCTAAAAAGGGTATTGACCTCTACCATAAGTCACCAAAATTTATTAGTAATAATGAAGTTTTGGTAGAAGATAAAAAGATAACCGCAGATAAATTTGTGATAGCAACAGGTTATATCTCAAGACCCTTAAAGCTAATGGGTTTCAATTACCTTCTTAATAGTGATGACATTCTAAATCTAAAAAAAATCCCAAAATCTGCAATTTTTATTGGATCGGGATATGTAGGGATGGAATTTTGCTATATGCTTTCTTCAATGGGTTGTAAGGTTACTATGATTGAAATGGGAGATCGAATCTTATCTCAATTCGATCCTTTTTTAGTTGAAAAATTAACCGACGAACTAAAGTCTAGAGGTGTAAAATTCATCTTTAATGCCGAACCCATTCTGGTTGAAAAATTGAATAAAAATTTACGGGTAAGTTATAAACGAAACGATAAAACAAAAACAAAAAAAGCGAGAATAATTGTTAATTCTGCTGGTCGTGTTCCTGCTATTGAAAAATTAGATTTAGAGAAAGCCAATGTAGACTTTGACGATTCTGGTATCTTGGTTAATGATTTTATGAACAGCACAAGCAATGATAAAGTGTATGCTTGTGGAGATGTGTCTAGCAAGTCCTTGCCATTAACACCACTTTCAGGGTTACAAGGTTATATTGCTGGCCATAACATAGCAAAAGGCAATAAAAAGGAATTTCAAGATCCATTGGTACCATCCATAGTTTTTACACATCCACAACTGGCAATGGTAGGTTATTCTGAAGAAGAAGCAAAAAGTAGATATAAAAACGTAAAAATCTATAAAGGTGACGCATCTGGTTGGTACAATGCAGAAAAGGAAAAGGCTAAAACCTATGCATACAAAATTGTTGTTAATGAGCGTACCCAAAAAATAGTTGGTGCACATTTGTTGAGTTCACAGGCCAATGAAACTATAAATATATTCGCAATGGCAATAAATAACGATATGACGGTAGATGAATTTAAAAGAATGATTTTCACTTATCCATCTTATTCAAATGACTTTAAGAGTATGATGAAAGATGAGGATTGACCCTTGACGTGTTTTCTCAATTGATTATATTACCAACCAATTGCTTTTGAGAAATAAAAATCCTTGGTTTGAGGAACTGGTAGTGCTTGAGTTAGATAAAAAAGTTCAAAATTATTTTACTTAAACATAATTTTTAGTAATATTTCGATTTTTTCTATTTGAAATACTATCATATAAATTGATGTAAGAAGTAAAGGTGTAAATAACCAAAACACTATAAATTTCAGGCACCTAAAGGTGTGTTTTCCTTTTAATTTAATACTAATTATTCCCACCCTCTGAATGTTTTAACAAATAATAACTCATTTCTCCATTTATTTTAACTGTCCCAACTTCACATCTGTTATATAGTTCTTCGATATTTTTATTTACGGTAATCTTTGCTCCGTTATATGTAAGTTTAGGGTCTAAAAATAAAATGTTATCCATTATTTGATTAATAGTTCCTTTTATCAAAAGAGTTAATACAAATTTCAATTTGTCCTTATCTGATTGATATTTATTATAAGTATCAATCAACAGTTTTTTTTCATCTCTTACTTTTTTTAAAGAGGCAAGCAATTTTTTTTCCTTTTCAATAAGTTTCAAGTAGCTCATAATGAGTGCAAATATAAAATTATTTATAATGATTCCAAATAATAAATCATTTTATTTAGAATAGTTATCAATAAATAAACCTCACCATTTCTGGTAAGGTTAAATCTAATTTTATCTAAAAGCGCAGCGCTCTAAAATTCTAACAATCTAATACTGGCTTCCATCATGCTTTCCAACTTCAAAACCATGCTTCCCTAAAAATTTGTTTCCACTTTCTACCGCACCATCTTCAATATTGGTTCCCATAGAGTCATTCCAGCGGTTAAGGTAACCAAAGAGTGAAATCACACCCAACATTTCAACAATTTCACCTTCATCCCAATGTTGACGCTCTTTAATCTCTGCGTTTACAGCATTGGGTACTTGCGATGCGGCTAAGCTAAAATCTAAAGCTGCACGTTCTGCTTCAGAAAATGCAGAATGCGTTCTATATTCCCAGATGTTATCTAACTGTTCTTGTTCTGCGCCATAACGTTCCGCAGCTCTAATGGCATGTGCTTGGCAGTAACGGCAACCAGTAGCATTGCTGCTTACCCAAGCAATCATCCGTTTTAAGGCTGAGGTTACCTTACCTTCATTTGCCATTACGGCTTTATTCAAATTAATAAATGCTTTGCTTATTGCTGGTCTGCGTTGCATGGTTAATACTGAGTTAGGACAAAACCCAAGGGTTTCGTTAAAGAATTCAGCCAGTTCTTTGGTTTCTAAATTATGGTCCGCAGACAATGGTGTTACTAATGCCATAGTTTTTTAAATACTTAAAGGTTGAAGTGTCTAAAGTACTTAAAGTGTACTTCCGTTGCAAACTAAACTTTACTGCATTTTAGACCTTTTTAAACGTTTTAACTTGTTAACTTTAGGCACTTGTAAATTAACAACCTCACATATGGCTGATAAAATAACCACACATTGGAAAGGAGGATTGACCTTTGAATCCGACAATCCAAGTGGAAAAACAGTAATGATGGATACAGATATCGTAGGTCAAAACAGACGTTATGGCTTATCTCCCAAAGCTCTGATGCTGTCTTCATTGGCAGGCTGCTCTGCAATAGATGTTATCTCAACTTTAGATAAAATGAAAGTTGAAGTTGATGATTTTAAAATTGAAGTTTCAGGAGAACTTACCGATGCGCATCCACGTTATTACCATTCCGTAGTTGTAGATTATCATTTTTATGGCACAGATTTAAACGAAAAAAAATGTGAACGTGCGGTGAACCTATCTATTGAAAAATACTGTGGTGTAATGGAAATGTTTAGACGTTTCGCTAAGATTGAAACCAATATTTATTATCATATAGATATTAAAATATAGTAGCTAAAACTATGCGTTGGACACTAAAGCCAAAACCAGAACTTTCAAAAGTTGAAGCATTAAAAAAAGCACTTCAAGTAGATGATACTATTGCAACGCTATTGATTCAACGCGGAATTGAAACCTTTGAAGCAGCAAAAACATTTTTCCGACCAAGTTTTGAAGATTTGCACGATCCATTCTTAATGAAAGATATGGATAAAGCTGTCGCTCGCATAGAAACAGCAATCGAGAAAGGCGAAAACATTTTGGTTTATGGAGATTACGATGTAGATGGCACAACATCTGTAGCATTAATGTCTTCATATTTAAAAACCAGAACCGAGTTTGTTGCAACTTACATTCCAGATCGCTATGACGAAGGTTACGGAATTTCATACAAAGGAATTGACTTTGCGCATGATAATGACATTTCGTTAATCATTGCATTAGATTGTGGCATCAAAGCCATCGATAAAGTGAGTTACGCTAAAGAAAAAGACATTGATTTTATTATTTGCGACCACCATAGGCCTGGAGATAAAATCCCCAATGCTGTTGCAGTTTTAGACCCAAAACGAGACGATTGCGATTATCCTTTTAAAGAACTTTGCGGCTGCGGAGTGGGCTTTAAATTAATTACAGCATTAGCATCAAAACAGGGAAAAACGGTCGAAGATTTAACTGAGTATCTCGATTTAGTGGCAACAGCTATTGGTGCAGATATTGTTCCTATTGTTGGTGAAAATAGAGCATTGGCCTACTTTGGCTTACAGGTAATTAATAGCAATCCAAGGCCAGGAATGAAAGCTATTATTGCTGAGGTTAAAAAAGATGAATTAACAATTACAGATGTAGTTTTCATAATTGCACCAAGAATTAATGCAGCCGGAAGAATGAAACACGGCAATCACGCTGTAACACTTTTAACCGAAACTGATTTTAATCTAGCCGCAAAATACGCTGTAGAAATTGACGAATTTAATACAGATCGTCGCGAAACTGACAAACAAATTACCGAAGAAGCCTTAATTCAAATTGAAGAAAACAATGAACAAAAAGGCTTTACTACGGTAGTTTATGACGAAAATTGGCACAAAGGAGTCATTGGTATTGTAGCATCACGTTTAATTGAAACCTATTACAGACCCACATTAGTTTTCACCAAAAGTGGAGATAAATTAGCCGCTTCAGCACGTTCGGTTTCCGGGTTTGATGTTTATAATGCATTGGAAGCATGCAGTGAATACATTGAACAATTTGGAGGACACAAATATGCAGCAGGTTTAACTCTATTACCAGAAAATTATGAAGCCTTTAAAGCAAAGTTTGAAAGTGTTGTAAAAGAAAGCATAGATGCAAATTTATTGACACGAGAATTAAGGGTAGATATGCAAATTGAACTTTCAGAAATAGATGGTAAACTAATGCGAATTCTTAAACAGTTTGCTCCTTTTGGACCAGGCAATATGTCTCCTGTTTTTATGACACAAGAAATAAAGGATACAGGTTACGGGAAATGTGTTGGGGAAGGTGATAAACATCTACGCTTTACAGCCACACAATCATTTAATGATAAGATTGTTTGTATAGGATTTGGTTTGGGTGTTAAAATTGAAATTATTAAAAGTAAAAGACCTTTTAGTGCCGTTTATTCTATTGATGAAAATCATTGGAATGGTAATATTAGTTTACAGTTGAAACTTAAAGATATAAAAGCGTAAAAATTAGAATACTTTGTTGAATAAATATGAAACACGCAACTATTATTCACTTTCTTTTTCTGTGTTGTTTTTCATACAGTCAAAATTTAGTTCTTAACCCTAGTTTTGAAGATTTTTACGATTGCCCTAGAGGAATTAGTTTTTTCCATAAGAACGTTAAAAACTGGACAATTCCCAATAATGGAACGACAGATTATTTTAATGTTTGCAGTGAAAAAATGGGATTCAAAAATTTTGTTGGAGAACAAAAAGCTAAGACTGGAAATGGGTATGCTGGAATCTATGCCTATATGAAAAAAGATTATAGAGAGTATATTCAAGGAAAACTAAAAAGAAGATTAAAAAGAGGAAAGAAGTACCAAGTAAAATTCTACATAAGCTTAGCAGAAAACTCTAAGTACGCTCTAAAAGAGTTAGGCGTAATGATGTATTCTGACAAGTTTACAAATTCTAAAAGCCGAACATATATTAATGCTAAAGGAATTGCAAAACGCCATCGAAACGTAAAATTCCGTCCAACTTTTAGTAAAGAATTTTACAGCAATACTAAAGAATGGATGGAAGTATCTTTTACATATACGGCAGAAGGGTTCGAAAACTATTTTTCAATAGGAAATTTCAATAATAATTCACAAACCAAAAAAATAAAAACCAACAGACCTAAGTCTGAACCGTTTTCATATTACTATATAGCTGTCTC
>OJDK01000253.1_pt1 | contig 28071 bp, 24 predicted proteins | sample 1592791 | NCBI WGS metagenome assembly OJDK01 (sample SAMN05416878, study PRJEB24817) | seawater metagenome | isolation source: Sea water | place: Canada:Atlantic | collected 2013-11
CGAGATCAGCCTCGGTCTCGTGGGCTCGGAGATGTGTATAAGAGACAGTGTCTATACTTCGCATTATAAGGACATTGTAAACTGCTTTCCCTAGGTTTTTAGGATTTCGGGCAATTGCTCTAAGGCTCATTGAAAATCCGGGAGTTATATATTTCATGTAATGCCAATAACCTTCAGGCATATACAAAACTTCTCCATGGCTTAAATCACAAATCCAACCTTTGGCATGTTTTAGAGCTGGCCATTTTTCAAAATCTGGGTTAGAAAAATCAATATCTTCCCTTGTAATGAGTGCATGAGGTACTTTGTAAAGGTATTTGTTTTGTTTTTGGTCAAATAAGATACATTGTTTTTTTCCTTCAAAATGAAAATGGAAAATATTGGCCAAATCAATATCGTAATGCATAAACGTATGAGAGTCTTTGCCACCAAAAAATAACATGGGCAGTCTTTTCATAAGTTTTAATCCAAAATCTGGATAGTTGAAGTCCTTTTGAAGTTGAGGAACTTCCTTTAGAATATTCCAAAGAAAAATCCTGAATTTTGTAGGTTCTCGTTTTAGAAGATCTACATAATCGCTCATCTTCATCTTGGCATGTGGCTCATTAAAGCCATCTTCATAATCTACTGGTCTATCATCATACAAGGGTACGGTTTTATTACCGGCAACCTCTTTTATGTACTCTAAATTCCATTTAGAATATGCAGGCCAATCTTCAATAAAACGTTCAATAACCACAGGTTTTTGTGGTTTAAAGAAATGTTTAATGAAATCCTCTTTTGTTATGGTTTCAACGCGAGGAATTTGTTGAAGATTTAATTTCAAAAGTTAAAAAATTTAATGAGCAAAGTTAAGAAAACGTTACCAAACAAAGTATAATATAAAACGAAGTTTATGGAATCATTTTAAAACCTTTGCTTTTTGTTTGGCATCTTCGTTGCGTTCAATTTTATGATCTGGACGCGACCATTTGGGTTTTTCTCCTAAGGGTTGATATTTTGAATCTTGAGCTTCAACTGAAGTAGGCTGCATTTTTTTGATAAATGGCTTTTGCGGATTTAATCCCAGTAGTTTAAACATTTCCATGTCTTCACTAACATCAGGATTTGGTGTGGTCAATAATTTATCTCCTGCAAAGATTGAATTGGCTCCAGCGAAGAAACACATAGCTTGACCTTCGCGCGTCATTTGGGTTCTACCAGCTGACAAACGTACTTGCGTTTCTGGCATAACGATACGTGTGGTTGCTACCATACGCAACATATCCCAAATTGAAATTGGTTCTTGCTCTTCTAATGGTGTTCCTTCAACGGCAACTAAAGCATTAATTGGTACAGATTCTGGTTGTGGATTTAAAGTTGAAAGTGCCACAAGCATTCCGGCTCTATCTTCCTCTTTTTCTCCCATGCCTATAATTCCACCAGAACAAACGGTAACATTGGTTTTGCGAACATTATCTATAGTTTCTAATCGGTCTTCAAATCCACGTGTAGAAATTACTTCTTTATAATATTCTTCTGAAGAATCTAAATTATGGTTGTAAGCATAAAGTCCGGCTTCAGCTAAACGTTTCGCTTGATTTTCGGTAACCATACCAAGCGTACAACATACTTCCATTTCTAGTTTATTAATGGTACGTACCATCTCTAAAACTTGATCGAATTCTGGTCCATCTTTTACATTTCTCCATGCAGCTCCCATGCAAACACGAGAACTTCCCGATGATTTAGCACGTAAAGCCTGCGCTTTTACTTGCTGAACAGTCATTAAATCGTTTCCCTCAATATCAGTATGGTAACGTGCAGCTTGAGGGCAATATCCACAATCCTCTGGACATCCACCTGTTTTAATAGACAATAACGTAGAAACCTGAACCGTATTTGGGTCGTGATGCTTTCTATGTACTGTTGCTGCTTCGTAAAGCAGTTCCATTAAAGGTTTGTTGTATATATCTAGAATTTCTTCTTTTGTCCAGTTGTGTCTTACTTCGCTCATATAACTTAATGTCTTAGTGAAACAAAAATAGTTATAAGGATTTAAAATAATTATGAAAAGAAGATTTTTTCTAACTTTAATAAAATACAGAATTAATACAGGGAAATTTTTGTAATACTGGGTAATTTCTTACGTTTAAGACTAATTTAAAACTTATTTTATTATGAAAAAATTACTTATTTTATCAATTGCATCAACATTTTTGTTAACTAGTTGTGGTGCAGTTGGCTACGTGTCAACACCATCCACTTATGCTAATGCGGGAAAAGAAGTAAGCGTGACAAAGAAAAATACTAACGTCTTTGGCCTTAGCCCAATGGATGCACAAAAAGAAGCTCAAGCTGCACTAAAAGAACTTAACGGAAAATGTACTAACGGTATTACCAACGTCACTACTACAGTTTCTGCTACTTCTTTTATATTGTTGTTTGAAAAATTGGAAGTTACAGCAAACTGTAAATAATAACTGTTATTTAAATAAAAAAAGGCTTCAATATTTATTGAAGCCTTTTTTCTATAACAATAAAGTTGAGTTTTATTTTCTTTCAGAGTTTTCAATTTCAGCATCATCTGTTTCAATCTCTTTTTTATCCTTACCTTTTTTCTTCCATCATTTTCCCAAACGTTAACTTTACCTTTTTTAATGTTTTTGATGGTTTCGTCTTGTGTCTTACTTCGCTCATATAACTTAATGTCTTAGTGAAACCAAATAGTTATAACCATTTAGATTCTCGTTCTGTTGCGTCTAAAATATCAACATTTAATACTGTTGCAATTTGTTTTGCAATTTCAAAAGCATACTCAATATCTTGGGTATTGTAAGCTTCAATTTTTTGGTTAGTATCATAGAACAAATTAACCTTTACCTCTGTGTTAGTCACATTAGTGCTAGCAGTAGACACCCATATTCTTGTGGTTTGGGAGGTTTTAAAAACCGATACGTAATCTATCTCAGGAAAATCTTTCCAACTCCCAACACTAAAATTGAACAAATTAATAGTTTCTCTATATTTTTTAGTTTTTAAGTCTATTTCAATACCTTCTGTTTTAAAGAAATAAACACCTATTACGCAGAATGTAATACTGTAATAGTTTTGTGAGATACTAATTAGCCCAATTATAAAAAGACCAGCACCATAAATTAATTTTGTAGTTGGTAGTAGTCTTTTATATATTATTTTATTCAAAATAAGATTTACTATTTCTTTTAAGACTTATCGATTTCAGCATCATCCGCTTCAATGTTTTTTTTGTCTTTACCTTTTAAATATTCAGGTAAATCCATACCAGCCATATTAAACATTTCTTGCAATGGAGGAACCGATTTGTACATACCAGATAAGAAATTAGCCGTTGATGATTTTCCATCCTCACCATTTGCTCCATTATCCCAAACCGTTACTTTATCAATTTTAATATTCTTAATCGCTTCCGCCTGTGTTTTAACCAACTCTGGTAATTTATCTGCAATCAATAATAAAACAGCGTCTCTACTATTGTTTCCGGCAGCTTTAACGATTTCTTGTAAACCAGCGGCTTGTTTTGTTAATACTTCAAATTGTCCTTGTGCTTCAGCTTGTGCTTTGAATAAAATAGCATCTGCTTCCCCTTTTGCTTTTCTTCTAATACGCTCAGCTTCTGCTTCAGCATCAATTTCAGCTTTACGTTTATCAATTTCAGCAGGTACAATAACATCAGCCATTTGAGAAGAACGCTCGCGCTCAGCTCTTGCTGTTTCTGCTTCTTGCTCTGCAGCATAAGATTCTTGTAAGGCCTTTGCAGACTGTACTTTTTCTGAAGCAATTGCCACACGTTCTGCCTCTGCTTCACGTTGACGACGTAACGAATCTGAATTTGCTACTGAAATTTTTGCGGTGTTTTCACCTTCTACGGCTTGTGCATTTGCAGCGGCAACTTGAGAACGTTCGTCTTGTTTTGCGTTGGCTTCACCAATAGATCCATCTCTGGTTTTTTCTGCAACCGACTTACGTGCTGCATTGATGGCATGAGCTGCTGCTTCTTTACCAAGGGCTTCTATATAGCCAGACTCGTCAACAATATCTGTAATATTAACGTTAATCAGCTTTAAACCTACTTTCTTTAATTCTGTTTCAACAGACTGCGAAATATTGGTTAAGAATTTATCTCTATCATTATTAATTTCCTCAATATCCATTGAAGCAACAACCAAACGTAACTGCCCAAAAATAATTTCTTTAGCTAATTCCTGCACGTCTTGTGCTCCCAATCCTAACAAACGTTCTGCAGCATTTTGCATAACACCAGGTTCTGTGGAAACACCAATCGTAAAACGTGAAGGTACATTAACTCGGATATTCTGTTTTGACAATGCATTTATCAAATTAACCTCAATGGAAATTGGTGTTAGGTCCAAAAATTCATAATCTTGAATAACAGGCACAATAAAGGCTGCGCCACCATGAATACATTTAGCAGATTGACCTCCACCAACTTTACCATAGACCACTAAAATTCTGTCAGAAGGACAACGCTTGTAACGTTTTACGAGTATTATTAAAGTTAATATTATAAATAGTACTACAAATATGAGTAGCATTGGTCCGCCAAAGCCTTCCATATTTATATTTTCTTGAATGGTTAGTAAGTTCATATAGTTTAGTTTTTATGGTTATTTAAATTTGTTATGTAAGTCCGTCACTTTGAGTAAAATTAGTATAGAGAAGGTGTCAAAATATAATTAGTTCTCGATACGATTTTTAATATTTCAAAATCACTCGAACTGACAACATATAGGTATTTGACAACTTTATTCATTACCAATTAAATTTCTTTTTCCCTCAGACAATTCTTCATTTTGAATACGAGAAGGTTCAATAGGTTTTCGTGTTTGGTCCACGATAAGAATTCCGTTAGATGTTACGTCCACAACTTTTATAATAGTCCCAGATTTTAATTCGGTAAAGGAATCTGTGAGCGCATCTAATTCTCGGCTCGTACCTTGTACATTCACGGTGACTTTTCCCATTCTAGAGCGATCTGCTCCAATAGTTAAATACACTTCACCAACAGCATCGAGTGCATTTTTATATTTTAAAGTGCCACTATCCGTAAGTTTGCTAATGAAGAAAAAGAGCGCAGCCATTATTACCATCATTAACAAACCGCTAATTATAGATATTATAATAGTTAACGGTTTGGATAGACCAGCATCAATACAAGCAATGCCACTCCAGCCAAAAATGGTAAAAAAGCCAACAAGATTTTTAAATGAGATAAATTGAAATCCAGCTCCTGCATCAATATCAGAGTCAATATCACCAATATCATCAGCATCTCCTCCTGTAAAAGACATAATCATTACAATTGTGAAAACAAGCGAGCCAATAATGGCGACAAGCCAATACATTTTTGGTAGAAATTCTAAATTTGAAAACCATTCTGCCATAACTCAAAAGATTTAATGCGTTTCTAAATATACGACCATTGTAAGATTACACAATTTTATTTTGAAAGTAAAACGCTCACTGCGTTACCACCAAAGCCTACGGCATTGATCATAATTTTTGAAATCTTTTTTGGATGCGATTGCTCCAAATACGGAATGTCAATAAATGTTTGATGGTTAAGCATAAGTACGGCCATTTCTATACTTAGTAATCCGGAAGCACCCAGACTGTGACCTACTTTCATCTTATTAGTAGTTAATGCAGGGATTTTGTTACAAAAAATCTTTTTTATGGCATTGTATTCTGCCAAATCCCCTTTTATGGTTCCAGGTGTATGAGTGACTATAATATCAACATCTTCGTGATTTAACTCGCCCAAAGCCATTGCCATTGAACGTTGAAAACAATCGGCATTTGTTGATAGAGAAGCATTGTGTTTTAGCAGTTCGGTACCATAGCCAATATTTTCTATATAAGCTAGGGCATTTTTAGCCTTTCCTTTTTCTAAACATGCAACTGCAGCAGCCTCTCCAAGAATCATAGTATTTTCGTTTTTGTTGAAGTCTAATGCTTTGCATGGAAATGTTTCTTTGAGTACCTTCAAAAGGTCATTTCCTCTTGCATAAATTTTCAAAGCCTTCATCTGTGCTATAGTAAAAGGTGTTAAAGGTGCTTCACTGCCACCAACTAAAAATTTATTACACATGCCAGAGTTGAGCCAAGCAACACCGTTAAGCATAGCATGTAATGCTGTTGAACAGGTTATAGAATGCGAGATTTCAGGACCTTTGGTTTGCAAATCGTGTGCAATCCACGATGAGATATTTCCTAATGTTGTAGTGGGTGAACTTAAGGTTTGTGCTTTGTTGTTTTTTAGAAAATCTTCAAAATAGGTTTCAAATAAACCTGTAGCTCCTCTCGAGGAACCGATATTGATTCCAAAATTATCAGATGCTTTCCAACCAGCTTTTTTTATAGCTTCACGCGCAGCAAAAATCCCAAATAAAACAGAATCATCTAAATTTTTGTATTTAGAATTCGAGTTTCTTAACATTTCAATTTCTTGCTTTGCTTCAAGAGGTAACTGTGCAATTAAATTTCCTTCTTTTTCAGTAAAAAAATGATTATTGGATTTGTAGTTTTTCCAAATAGATCCAGATTGAAAACCTAAGGGTGAAATTGATGAAATTGCCGTTATAGAAATGGGTTGTTGCAATGGTTATTTTGTTTAAAACAAAAGTAAGATTTCTTTAACTTAAAACGGAATAATAAAGCTGCCATTCCGTACTTGATACGGAATCTATAATGAGATCCTGAAACAAGTTTAAGATGATAAATTATTTAAAGCAGCCTCAATAGTTGAATAGATTTTTTCCAATTCAGCATCTGTAATCACATAAGGAGCTAAAATATAAATGGTGCTACCAAGCGGTCTTAAAAAAACACCGTTATCCATAAAAAATTTTAAAAGTTGATCGCGCAAGTTGCCGTAACGTTCCATTTGGATGTTTAAATCCAATGCGAAAATTACTCCCATTTGACGAATACTCGCAACTTTTGCATGTTTTTTAATGTGCTCACCAAAAGCCTTGTGAGAACTGATAATTCTTTTAATATTATTCTGAATAGCATCAGATTTTAAAAGCTCAATTCCGGCTAAAGCGGCTGTACATGCCAACGGATTGGCAGAGTAGGTGTGGCCATGAAAAAATCCTTTGGTAATATCACTGCTTAAAAAAGCGTCATAAATATGTTGAGAACAACTTGTAATAGCCATTGGCAGTAATCCTGCAGTTAAAGCTTTACTCAAACAAATAATATCAGGTTGATTTTTAAGATGAAGCGATGCAAAATGTTTCCCTGTTTTGCCAAAACCTGTCATCACTTCGTCTGCGACTGTGATTATATTTTTTTCTTTACAAAATTCTAGAATAGCATCTAAACCATTAGCATTGTGCATTTTCATTGCAGCTGCACCTTGCACTAAAGGTTCATAAACAAAAGCGGCAACATTGTTTTCTGCTGAATAGCCTTTGAGTTGACTTAAAATTTCTTCATGATTGTCTCCATTTGGTGTCGGAATACGTTTTACTTCAATAAAGAAATCTTTGAACGGTCCGTTATAAACCGACAGACTAGAAACGCTCATGGCTCCGAAAGTATCTCCGTGAAAACCATCTTCAAAAGCGATTAAAACATTTCGTTTTTCATTTTTGTTGAAATGATATTGTAATGCCATTTTAATGCCCACTTCTACAGAAGTAGATCCATTATCACTGAAGAACAGTTTTTTTTGATTATCAGGTAATATATCAATAAGAGCCTCAGATAATTTTATAGCAGGCTCGTGGGTTAAACTACTGAACACAACTTGGTCTAAAGTCTGCATTTGCTCGTAAACACGGCTAGTAATATAAGGATTGCAGTGTCCATACATACATGTGTACCACGAGGCAATGGCATCTATATATGTGTTGCCGTCTTCGTCTTGCAATGTGCAACCTTCAGCTTTTACTATTGCAACACTTTCTGGGTGGAGTTGGTGCTGGGTTAGTGGATGCCACAGGTGTTTTTTGTCGCGTTCTTTTAGTGTCATATTAATTTATCTCTGAAATTTTCAGCATATTCTTTAATAACGTTTTTATCAAAATAAGGCTCATCGTTTATTCTACCAATTACACTTACTCCAGTCATTTTTTTAATTATGGATTCCGTAGATTTATGTTCATCTCCACTATAAATTAAAGCGAGGTCAAAACCTTTAGTTTGTAAAGTATTGATTGTTAAAAGCGTATGATTAATACTGCCTAAATAGTGACGAGACACCACAATGACTTTGTCTTTTGGTTGAATGAGATCCAATATGGTTTCAGAATTATTTAAAGGAACCATTAAACCGCCAGCTCCTTCAATTACTAAATTGTTTTTAGTTTTAGGGCGTTTTATTTTTTTTAAATCTACGCTTATTTTATCTAATTCTGCTGCTGCATGAGGACTCATAGGTGTTTGTAAGGCATAACTATTTGGATGAAAAACAGATTTAGCATTTGAAACCAATCGCTGCACTTTTTGGGTGTCACAATTATGTAGTTCACCTGCTTGTATTGGTTTAAAATAATCTGCTTGTAAGGCCTCGACCAAAATTGCCGAAACTATTGTTTTTCCGACATCAGTTGAAATTCCTGTTATAAAGTAAGTGTTCATATTTATTTGGAGTGTAAACGGTAATCTTATTTAATTGGAAATTCAGTTTTACAATTTTCACAAACATATTTATAGCGCGTATGAAACGGAAGCGTAAATGTTACAATACCGACTAAAAACGACATAAATGATTTTAAACTATCAATAGAAGAATACATTTCTACTTCTTGTTTGCCACAATTAGGACAAATAATGGGATTTCCACTGTCATCCAAGGAGTGTACTTTTATAGATTTCAGAATTTCTTTTGCTTCTTTTTCGTCTTTTGAAAGCACTTTTAGTTTGATGCCTCCAATGGCATTGCTCACCAAAGGATCTGTATCTATGGTAATATTATCTTTTAGAAAAACCTGAATGCCATCAGCCTCTAAACGGCCTTTCACAATTTCTGCTTCAGAAGAATATTGAAATCTGGCTATGGTTACAAATGTGTCTGTCATTGCATAGCAAAGGTAGCTAACAAGGTCAAGACTTCCGAAATTTCTTTCTTTGAATTATAACTATGTATGCAAAAACGTAAGCGTTCTTTTCCTTTGGGAACGGTTGGAGATAAAATAGGTTTAACATCGTAGCCATAATCTTGAAGTGTACTGGCTACAGATTTTACTTTTTCGTTATTAGGAATGATACAACATTGAATGGCAGAATCACTAAAAATAAATTTATCTTGAAAGTTTATCCGTTTTATTTCTGTTTTAAAAAATGAAATATTCTCCTGAAGCTTTTTAATGTTTTTAGTAGAGGTTAATTCATCATAAGCCATTTTAATGGTTGCTACGGAATGTGGTGGTAAAGCGGTAGTATAAATAAAGGAACGTGAAAAGTTAATGAGATAGTCTTTTAAATCCTTTGAACTTAGTATAACTGCTCCGTGGCAACCCAGTGCTTTTCCAAAAGTGATGATTCTAGCAAAGACATTTTGTTGAAGATTTAATTGTTGTACTAAGCCTTTTTGAAATACTCCAAGCGCATGGGCTTCATCAATGATGAGATTAGTGTTGTGTGTGTCACATAATTTTGAGAGTTCTACCAAATCTGGTGAATCGCCATCCATTGAAAAAACAGATTCAGTTACAATATAAAAATCAGTGTTGTCATTCAGAGCAAAGCGAAGAATCTTTTTCTCTAAATCCCTTAAATCATTATGTAAGAACTTATGGCTTTTAGCATTACTCATTTTTATGCCATCTCTAATGGATGCATGGCAATATTCATCGTAAAAAATAATGTCACCACGTTGAGGTACAGATGAGAAAAATCCAATATTGGCATCGTAGCCTGAATTGAAAATCAAAGCCGCTTCACAATTGTGAATAGTTGAAAGCTGAGACTCTAGTTCAGTATATATTGAATGATTCCCTGAAAGTAAACGAGAGCCAGTGGCTCCATTTGTTTTTAGTTTTCTGTCAATCAAATAATTGTAAGCAGCATCAAAAATAGTTTCAGATTTTGAAAATCCTAAATAATCATTTGACGAAAAATCTACCAAATTATAATTTAAGCCAAGTTGCCTAAACGCATTGTTGGCTTTTCGGTCTTGCAGTTTTTTATATAGTTTTTTGGGTAGTACCATCAATAACAAATGTATGTAAAATACATATCTTTACAATCTATGTATGCCTTAGTAGATTGTAATAACTTTTATGCCTCTTGCGAGCGGGTTTTTAACCCTAACCTGCAACATCAGCCTATTGCTATTTTAAGCAATAACGATGGTTGTGTAATTTCGCGTAGTGATGAAGCTAAAACTATTGGTCTGCCAATGGGAGCACCTATTTTTAAATGGGAAAGCTTCTGTAAAGCAAACAATATTAAAGTACTGTCTTCTAACTACCCATTATACGGAGATATGAGTAGCCGTGTAATGAAAATACTAGAACAGTTCACTCCAGATGTTGAGGTTTACAGTATTGATGAAGCTTTTCTTCAGTTCAAAGGTTTTAAAGATTATGATTTCTATGATTACGGAAATCAAATAAGGAAACGGATCCTAAAATGGACAGGCATTCCAACTTGCGTTGGTGTAGCTCCAACAAAAGCGTTAAGTAAGGTCGCAAATAAAATTGCACGTAAGTTTCCTAAAGAAACCAAAGGAGTTTACGTTATAGATTCAGATGAATCTAGAATAAAAGCTTTAAAATGGATAAAGCTAGAAGATGTTTGGGGAATTGGAAGAGGCATACAGAAACGACTAAAAGAAAAAGGCTGTAAAACCGCTTATGATTTCACACAGTTGTCAGATGATTGGGTGAGAAAGACGTTTTCTATTACAGAGTGGAAACTTAAAAAAGATTTAGAAGGTGTTCCTAAAATTCTTTTAGACGAACCTAAAACAAAACGTGCTATTGCTACAACTCGAAGTTTCGATTATACCTATGATGATCTCAATTACATTAAAGAACGGGTTTCTACATTTGCAACAAGTTGTGCTGAGAAATTACGTAAGCAAGGTTCAAGTTGCCACATGGTTATTGTAATGCTGAATAGTGATAGACATAAAAAAGACCTAGAGCAACACAGAGAAAGTAAAATGGTAAGTTTTCCGTATCCTACAGATTCTTCTTTGTTGATTAGTACACAAGCTGTAAATGCGGTAAAGTCAATCTTTAAGCCTGGAATTAAATATAAAAAAGCTGGAGTTATTGTTACTGGTATAGTACAAACGGATAATTATCAGTTAAATTTGTTTAATAAAGAAGACCCTAAGCATAAACCCTTGATGTCTGCAATAGATAATATTAATAAAAAGTACAAGAGTTATAAAATTAAGCTAGGCAATCAAGATTTGGAACGTACATGGAAAATGCGCCAAGAACGATTGTCACCGAGATATACAACTAAGATTAGTGATGTCATTGTGGTAAAATAATTTTATAAAGTTGAGCAAAACCGAAACCTAATTAAGAATGGTTTAAATTAATGGAGTTACCGCTTTTGCGGAAATAAAAAGTAAATTTTTCTATGATAACACATAAATCAGAACATCTTACCTTTTTTATACCAGAAGTCATTGAAGGAGCTGGCACAAACTTTTTTGACACAGGTATTTCAGCAGGATTTCCTTCGCCAGCAGAAGATTTTAAAGAAGAACGTTTGTCTTTAGACGATGAGTTGGTAAAAAACAAGGAAGCGACATTCTATGCAAGAGTAAGCGGACAATCTATGATTGGTGCTGGCTTAGACGATAACGATTTGTTGGTTATAGACAGAAGTTTAGAACCAGCCAATAATAAAATAGCAGTCTGTTTTTTAGATGGTGAATTTACTGTAAAACGCTTAAAGGTTAACCATGAAGGAATCTGGTTGCAACCCGAAAATCCTAATTACCCAATTGTTAAAGTCACAGAAGACAATAATTTTGTGATTTGGGGAATTGTAACCAATGTGATTAAGAAAGTATATTGAATAAAAAAAGCTTCAACTAATGTTGAAGCTTTTTATTTTATAAAAGTGAAAACTTAATCAGCTAATACAATCACCTTATTATCTTTCATTTCAACAGTGCCAGAATTAATCTGAACAGTCAATACATTATCATCGTCGTTATGAGGGTTTACTTCAGCGTGAAGTTCATCAAACACTAAATGACTTTGCGTATGTGTGTGTATTTTTATTGTGCCTTTTTTTAGTATAGATACAATAGGTGCGTGATTATTCAACATTTGAAACTCACCATTAATACCTGGTACAGTTACAGAATCAACTTCTGAACTAAATAATGTGGCTTCTGGTGATACAATTTCTAAATACATAGTTTTTTTTAGTATTCAGTATTCAGTATTCAGTACTCAGTAGCAAAACTGCAAACTGCGACTGCAAACTGTATACTAGTTTTACGCTTCAGCTAGCATTTTCTCTCCAGCTTCAACAGCCTCTTCAATAGAACCTTTAAGGTTAAATGCTGCTTCTGGTAAGTGATCTAACTCACCATCCATAATCATGTTAAATCCTTTAATAGTTTCTTTAATATCAACCAATACACCTGGTATTCCTGTAAACTGTTCAGCTACGTGGAATGGTTGTGACAAGAAACGTTGTACACGTCTTGCTCTGTTTACAGCCATTTTATCCTCTTCAGATAATTCTTCCATACCAAGGATAGCAATAATATCTTGTAATTCTTTATAGCGTTGCAACAACTCTTTTACGCGAGTTGCACAGTTGTAATGCTCATCGCCTAAAATATCTGCTGCTAAGATTCGAGATGTAGAATCTAATGGATCTACCGCTGGATAAATACCTAGCTCTGCAATTTTACGAGATAATACAGTTGTTGCATCTAAGTGGGCAAACGTTGTTGCCGGAGCAGGATCCGTTAAATCATCTGCAGGTACGTAAACCGCTTGTACAGATGTAATAGAACCTTTCTTTGTTGAAGTAATACGCTCTTGCATGGCACCCATTTCAGTTGCTAATGTAGGTTGGTAACCTACCGCAGATGGCATACGACCTAATAATGCAGATACCTCAGAACCAGCTTGTGTAAAACGGAAAATGTTATCTACGAAGAAAAGTACATCTTTTCCTTGACCGTCACCAGCTCCATCACGGAAATATTCTGCTATAGTTAATCCTGAAAGTGCTACACGAGCACGAGCTCCAGGAGGCTCATTCATTTGTCCGAACACGAAAGTAGCCTTAGACTCTTTCATTATGTTTTTGTCCACTTTTTGAAGATCCCATCCGCCTTCTTCCATAGAATGCATAAAGTCATCACCATATTTAATAATACCAGACTCTAACATCTCACGAAGTAAATCATTTCCTTCACGGGTTCTTTCACCAACACCTGCAAATACAGAAAGTCCACCGTGACCTTTTGCAATATTGTTAATCAACTCTTGGATTAATACTGTTTTACCTACACCGGCACCACCAAATAAACCAATTTTACCACCTTTTGCATATGGCTCAATTAAATCGATAACCTTAATACCAGTATATAAAACTTCGGTAGATGTTGATAAATCTTCAAATTTAGGTGCTTGTCTGTGAATTGGTAAACCAGCATCTCCAGCCTTAGGTAAATCTCCTAGTCCATCAATAGCATCTCCAATCACATTGAAAAGACGTCCGTAAACATCTTCACCAATTGGCATTTGGATAGGAGCACCAGTTGCAACAACTTCTGTCCCTCTACTTAAACCATCTGATGAATCCATAGCAATTGTACGTACGGTATCTTCACCAATGTGAGATTGTACTTCTAATACTAATTTAGAACCATCTTGGTTGTTAATTTCTAACGAATCATAAATCTTAGGAAGCTCTGCGCCAGCAGCGAATTCTACATCGATAACTGGGCCTACGATTTGTGCAACTTTACCTGTAACTTTTGACATTACTTATATGTTTTTGTTTTGCAATAGTTTAAATATGAAAAACAGCTTTCTCAATTAAGTTGAGTACCTGTGTTTTTCGCGCTGCAAAGATAAGGGTTTTAATTTTAATATTAGATGAAAATTTGTCGCTTTTTTAAGCACAAAAAACGCCCTCAATATGAGAGCGCATTTTTTAATCTAAAATATGTTTTTTACGGTAATTGAGGCGGGTAATTTGTAGGATAATTACCAATATCTAGTAAATTACCTGAAGCTTCAAAATTAGAACCATAGGTTTCATCAATTTCTTTCATGAATTCATTTGCTAATAGCGCATAACCTCTTGCTGTTGGATGAACACCATCTAATGAAAAGGCTCCTCCAGTGACTAAACTAGAAGTTAATATAAAGTTGCCATCAGAATAACCACCATTATCTAATTGTTGCATTAAGGAGTTAGCATCAACAAAAGCGAAACCTGCAGAAGTTGCTGCCGCTTCTAATGTTTCATTAAAGCTGTCAGTAGCAATTTGTAACTCATCTTGCTCAGTTGGTATTAACACCCACTTGTCTTCTAAAGGTAGTGACACACCTTCTACAGAGAACTGACCAGCCAATGCCTGAGGAAGTCCTTGGTCCATTAAAGCGGCCACGGATTCCATATTAACTGTTCCTATTACACTACTACTTGGTAACACCAATAAATCATTGGCATTAGCTTGTCTTGTTTGTCCATAAGTTGCCCCTAAAAGGTTAGCTACTAATGGTGCTGCTTCAGCAGGTAATCCGAATTGCGCTATAAATCCAGGGAAAGTAGGACTAGCATTTAATGCGGCAATTATAGTTCCTGAAATGTTATCTAAACTTTCATCTTTTATTACTACTGCACTGGCCTCTGTTTCTGAGAACACTATGGCTCTATTAGGATCAACAGCATTAAAAATTGGATTTAAAGCACCAAAAATAGAGTTTAATAAAGGTATTTGTGGACCAAAATCTGGATTTGTAGGATCTAGTGGGTTGTAAGGAACTGTTGTAAAATGTGGAATAGTGGTAACATAAGGTATATTAGCCATAACGCCTTGTACATTTGCTGCCTGTAAGGCTCCAACAATCGCATTGATAGAACCTTCAAAAGTTGCTTGAGGTGTAATTGCAGCCACTGTTTGATCTCCACCAGATGTTGCATAACCTAAAACATCATTATTGCCAATCCATAAAGATACAAACGTTGGTTGTTGTGCCAAAGCATCTCCTAAAATCGTGGCGTTTGGTGCAGATGCCATACGTACATAATACGGGTTTGCAGTAGGAGGATCCGTCAATAAATTAGCAGGATTACCATAACCATCATATAACAAGTGAAAACTTGCAGCACCAGGCACTCCCATATTGTTTTGAGAACCTAATGAAGGTGCAAATGCTTCTGTTGATGACATACCAGGCAAACTTGCAGGCCCTGAACCATCAAAGTATAATCTGGGACCGAAACTACCGTCTTCGTTTTGGTTTCCTCCAAATAATAAACCACCAATATTGTCGTCCATTAAAGGTTGTGTAAATGTACCACCACCTGCTAAAGTAAATTTTTGTGCCAACATATTTGGCATAGAATTTTCTTGACTTGCTATAAACAAAGCATTATCCGTGAAACCAGCCGTTAATGAATTACCAATAGCTACATAATTAGAAAAATCTGCCGTACCAGAAGTTAGGTCTGGATATGCAACCTCTTCTATTGGGTTGTCTAATTGATCTTCAAAATCTTCTTCGTCATTACAAGCTGTAAAACCAACAAGGACAGCTGTTAATAATATATATTTAATGTTTTTCATTTTACTGTTTTTATAAGTTATTAATTGTCCATGAAGCGTAATACATAGAGCCGATGTAGCCAGACCCGAATACAGTAAAGTATTCCTTTCCGCCTATATTAGTACCACCAATCTTAATCGTAGATTTTAAGGTCGGAATGGTGTAGCTAATTTGTGCATCTACAGTATGGAATTCTGGTACAATACCGTCTCCAAATGTTGCTTCCCAGAAATAATCATCGCTAAATTTATAGGCTACGTTGAATCCGAAATTTTTAAACAATTCTGTGTTACCAAAATGCGCTTTAAATTTGTGCTCTGGAGTGTTAAAGTTGGTTTCGAAATTTGGATTTGCTGCTTGGTCAAAATCTTGCTTTGTAAAAGTGTAACTTCCGCCTAAATCGAAATCACTCAAAATTTTAGTTGATATACCAATTGATGCACCATAAGAATTAACATCTACATCAGAGTTTGTATATGCACTATAAGTGGTATAATCACTATTGGCTATTGCTGCAACTCCTGAAGCATCTGACACAGAACCATATAATGGTGCTATCACCACTTCTGAAGAAATAAAGTCTTTATATTTATTATAATAGGTACTAAAATCTATGGTTACTTTGTCAAATTTTCCTCTATAACCCACTTCTACTGAAGAAACTTTTTCTGGTGATACAAGGTCTGGATTGGCTACTGTTAAAACAGAAGGATCACCAGTTGCGGCCAATTGTTGCACCGAAGATGCTGTATAAGAGTTGTTATATGCAGCAGCACCAGTTTGTGTATAAACAGTACCATTACTAGCTGTGAAATCTCTAGAATATCTATCTAAATTATCTGGAGCAGAGCCCACTAAGATTGCTCTACCAGCATCTAAACCAATAAATAAATCCTGTGTAGTTGGGTTTCTAAAACCAGTTTGAGCAGAAGCTCTAATATTATGATTTTCATTTAAGGTTAAGCCTAATGATATCCTAGGCGATATAAATCCATCAAAAAATTCTGATTTGTCATAACGTGCTGAAGCCGTTATTTTTAAATTCATATCTTCATTTAGTTCAACTTCTTTTTGAATTTGTGTATATACCCCATATTCACTATAGTCAATTTCTCCGTCATAGTCTGTGTAGATGGAACCAAAAGAATTGAGTTTATATTGTCTATAAGACCCACCAACTTGGATGTCTGCAAAATCTATTAAATCACTGAAGTTATAGTTACCATCAGCATGGTAGTATTTAGAAGCATCACGGAATTGTGAACCTGTAGCTAAATCTGGATCTTTAATGATTCTATTGAAGGCGTTATTAAACTCTGCTGAGCCTGGCTCAAATCTTCCCGTTTCTGCAGCTGCTCTTGCTGCTGCGTGCGCTTGCTCGTCTGTGGCACCACCACCTAAGGTTGCAGCGACGTAGGTGTTTATGTAATCTCCAAACCAGTCTTCATCACTTTTCCATGCTCTGTTGATATTGATTCCTGTAAATACCATATCGTAAGAGTCACCAGCTTTATCTGCAACAACATAACCTCTTAAAAAGAAGTTGTCGTTCTTTACTTCTAATTTATGTTGTTCTTGAAAGAATCCATCAATATTATAACGGTTAGTTCCTTGGTATATCGTTGTACCTGTACCTACTTTACCTACATATTGAATTTCGAAATTACTATCTGCTATTGGGCGGTAATATAATCCCCAATCGGCTTTAATACTTTGAGCTTTATGTTCTGTTAAATCACGTTCATTATATCCCGTTCTACTCACAAATACATCTGGAACAATACCAGTACCACCAGCTAAGTCATTAATATTTGCTGAGACTTCATCACCATATACGTTAATACCGTTGTAGTTTAGGTTAGTTGCTCTTGTACCTCCTAAGACATCGCTATCGACTTCGCTAGTTGCGGCCCAATCTGTACCATTTAAATACCCAAAGTTAACCTTGGCAGCAAATTTATCACTGAACTTATAAGCCATACTAAGGCTTATGTCTGTATATTCATTATCTCCAGCAGCTTCTTGAGTAGTTATACCTTGCTTAACTGAAGCTCTAATACCTTGGTGATCAAAAGGATTTTTACTTCGCATAAATAAAATACCGTTAAACGCATTTGCACCATATAAGGCTGAAGATGCACCAGGTAATAACTCCACACTTTGAACATCTGTTTCTACCATTCCAACGAGGTTACCAATTGGGAAGTTTAAAGCCGGTGTAGAATTATCCATACCATCAACTAATTGCATAAAGCGCGTGTTGGCTGTTGTGGCAAAACCTCTTGTGTTTACAGATTTAAAGGTTAAACTACTCGAATTGACATCGACGCCTTTTAAGTTTTCTAAACCTCCATAAAAATCGGCAGAGGCTGTATTTTTTATTTCTTTAAGACCAAAACGTTCTACGGTTACGGGTGACTCAAAAATACGTTCTGGAGTTCTTGAAGCGGAAATTACAACTTCGTCGAGAGCATTGCCTTCAACTAAAGTGACATTCACAGTTTGGTCGTTGGAAGTAATTTCAATAGTTTGATCTTCAAAACCAGTGTAAGTTACACGAATAGAAAATGGAGGATTTTGATCTACAGTTAAAGCAAAATCACCATCGAAATCTGAAACAGTACCAGAAGTAGTACCGACTACAACAATATTTGCACCAGGTAAGGGTAAACCTGTATTGTCTGTAATTTTACCTTTTATTGTGGTTTGTGAAAATGCTGCCACGCAAAAAAGCATTGTAAAAAGCTTTAAGATTGTCTTCATTTTAGAGAATTAGTTAATTTATTAGACGAGCAATTTAATTAAATATATGAAAACACAATAAGAAATTCTCATAAAATTATGCACGCATAGTATTTTATGAAAAAAAAATAGCCACTAAATTGAAAATTTCTCAATCTAATGGCTTTATAATGTATTTTTTATAATATAGGTCAGTTATTCTACCGTAACTGATTTTGCTAAGTTTCGAGGCTGATCCACGTTTTTACCTAGCATTACAGCAATATGATAAGATAATAATTGTAAAGGTATTGTTGTTAAAAGCGGTGTTAAGCACTCCAAGGTTTCGGGCACTTCTATAATGTGGTCGGCTAATTCCTTTACGCTTGTATCTCCTTTTGTAACAATTCCTATGATTTTACCTTTACGAGATTTAATTTCTTGGATATTACTGACTACTTTTTCATAATGGCCCTTTTTAGTGGCAATGACCACTACTGGCATTTGCTCATCAATTAAAGCAATAGGTCCATGTTTCATTTCTGCAGCAGGATACCCTTCTGCATGGATATAGGAAATCTCTTTTAATTTTAAAGCTCCTTCTAACGCTACGGGAAAGTTAAATCCGCGACCTAAATACAAGAAGTTTTTAGCACCCTTATATATATCCGATACTGTTTTGACGTATGCGTCAGATTTTAAGGCTTCTTCAACTTTATCAGGAATGGTTTCAAGTTCAATTAAATAATGTCTAAATTCTGAACTAGAAATTGTACCCTTGGCTCTAGCTAATCTAAGAGCCATTAAGGTTAAAACCGTAATTTGAGTAGTAAACGCTTTTGTTGAGGCTACACCAATTTCTGGTCCAGCATGTGTGTAAGCACCAGCATCTGTTTCTCTAGCAATTGAAGAGCCAACAACGTTACAAACCCCAAAAACAAAAGCTCCTTTAGACTTTGCTAATTTTATGGCTGCTAAAGTATCCGCTGTTTCACCTGATTGAGAAATGGCAATAACAATATCCTTTTCTGTGATTACAGGATTTCTATACCTAAATTCTGAGGCGTACTCAACTTCAACAGGTATGCGCGCTAAGTCTTCAAAAATATATTCTGAAACCAAACCAGCGTGCCATGATGTACCACATGCTACAACTATGATTCGGTCTGCAGCAAGGAATTTTTTCATATTATCTTCAACTCCTGCCATTTTTACTATGGCCTCATTGCTCAATAAACGACCTCTAAAAGTGTCTAAAATTGCACTTGGCTGTTCAAAGATTTCTTTGAGCATAAAGTGGTCATATCCACCCTTCTCTATTTGTTCAAGATTAAGTTGAAGCTCTTGCACATAAGGATGAACCAACTTATCGTCTTTAATTTTTCTAACTTTTAAATCTTTACCGCGTCTTATAATTGCCATTTCCTCATCCTCTAAATAGACTGCGTTTTTTGTATATTCTATAAAAGGAGAGGCATCACTAGCAATAAAGAACTCATCTTCACCAATACCTATAGCCAAAGGACTACCTAATCTTGCAACAACAATTTCATTAGGCTTATTTTTGTCGAAAACAGCAATAGCATAAGCGCCTACTACTTGGTTTAATGCTATTTGCACCGCTTTGCCAAGTTTAATGTTTTCGTTTTTCTTTACGTCTTCAATAAGATTAACTAATACTTCCGTATCTGTATCCGATTTAAAAGTATAGCCACGTTTAATTAGTTCCTTTTTAAGGGAATCGTAATTTTCTATAATCCCGTTATGGATAATAACAAGATCTCCAGAGTTTGAATGGTGTGGATGTGAGTTGACATCATTGGGAACTCCATGTGTAGCCCATCGTGTATGCCCAATACCTAATGTGCCATTAGTTGAGATTTCTTTCTCAAGCTTATCCTTTAAATCTGAAACTTTTCCTTTGGTCTTAGAAAGTTTAATATTATTGCCATCATATAAAGCAATACCTGCACTATCGTAACCGCGATACTCAAGTCTTTGAAGGCCTTTAATTACAATAGGATAAGCCTTTCTATGGCCAATATATCCAACAATTCCACACATAGGCTAGTTTTTTTTAATTGTTAGGTTCGGTGTAATAAATTTCTAAATACACTCTTTTGCTCTCGTCTTCGGTATTATTACCATGTAAAACTGTTCCTCTTGGAGTAATTACTGAACTCACAGGTACTCTTAGATCTGAGTTATCTCCGTCTTGTACCTGTCTTTGATTAAATTGTTCCTCAAGATTAACATTTAATGAAACTGCCAAACCTAGCTCCACATTTGTTGAATCTCTCAACAATAAATTATTTATATGTTCTGTAACCTTCAACTTGTATTTAATACCATTTCCATTAGGTTCGTCATCTACACGTTGCAATGGTCCTAAATGACTAAATTTTGAAAATTCAGGTAAACTATTATTTGTGGCATCTAAAAAATAATCTATTAACGGTGTGTTATTCTCTGCGTCATATAAATAAATACGATCTGGTTCACTACCGTTTGCTGAACCTTGACCATTTACTATCTCTTGATCTACATAAAACACAAGATTGGCTTCATTCACCAAACGCTTAGGGGAAACAAAGTTACCATCAGCATCTGTTTCTACAAAACTGTTCTTAAATATTTCAAAGGCGTTAAGTTCTGGAACATCGTCAGGATTTTCACCATTAAAAAGTTGAATTTTTGCCAGAGCACCTTCGCCTCCTTTAAGATAGAGTCTAGCATCACCGTTTATATCATCGCCATCATTCAATGGTATGTTATTAAAATTATTCTCAAAGAAATTAATTCGGTTGGGACTAAAGTTTAAGACAAGCGTATTCTGCTCTGTTGCGTTAGCCTCGTCGCTTGTTGAAGTTGTGAGGCTAGAATAATAGATAGTTATGTTTGAATTTTGAGCACCAGCATTTAATATTAAGAAGCTACCATCGTCATCTACTGTCTCAGCCTTAAAATAAAGACCTCTAAAGTATTCCGAAAAATTATTTTGGCTGCCTAATACGGTCTCTCCTTCTTGATCAAGTATTTTGTTTTGCCAAAATGTTGGGTCTAAATGAACCCTTAATCCTGGGCTAAGTCTCTGAGTAACTTGTGGCTCAGTATCTTCATCGTCGTTATCTTCCTCTGTTAAGATGTAACCTTCATTGTTGATTTCTATAATGTTATCAATTGCTACAATCTCGCCTTGGTCATTATATTCAATAAAACCTAATTCCACACCTTCTAAAACTGCTTCAGAGATTTGTTCAGATTCTGAAGCAGACTTATTTGAGAAATAAGCCTGTGTATCACTAAATTCTCCATTAGGGTCAAAATCACGGATAAAATAGTTGCTTTCAAAAATTTTAAGATTTATTGGGTTGTTTCCAAACACGGAATCTAATTCATACGTAAAGTTACCATCATCATCTACATCTGTTACTGTGGCAAAGTATGGTATGGTTAAAACTACTGAGTCTATTTCAACTTCCTCCCCAAAACTAGGATCAAAAGTAGAGAGTGACAATTGTGTTACGAAACTTGATGTGGTTCTACCGTAAATATCATCATATATACCCAAGCTGTTTAGTCCTAAACCATTAGTTTGTACAGGACCTAAAGCTTTGGTGGATGTTATTATGTCGTATCGCTGGGAATCAATATCAAAATTAGTGGCATTATCCTCGTTAATGATATCAGATTCTAACGTAGCGAAATCCTTGTCACAACCAACAAAAGCAATAACTATTAAACTAAAGGCCGTGATTTGGAGGGCAAATTTATTCTTTTTCATAAGTAATTTTAACTGTTTAGTACAGCATTAGTGTAAAACTCTGTGTATGGATCTGCAAATTCTTCAACGGAATGGTAATCTAATACAGGTTTTGTTAAATTTTCAATATAGCTATCAAGCTCTTTTGGCAAATCTTCAGATCCTCTGATGATAGCGTCTGAATGATCAATAGCAACTTTCATTAAATTAATATAGTCTGGTTTTTCTAAAGGCTTTGTTAATTCAGCATCCAGGCCGTCAAAACTTATTTTTTTAAGCATGTCTTTATCTAACGTGCCCTCAAAGCTTTGATTGTACACAGAGGTTACAATTTTACTTTCTGTAAATAAAGGCTCTGTTTTGTAAAATTCTTTTAGGTATAAAGGTAAAAGCGAAGCTAACCACCCATTAACATGAATGATATCTGGTGCCCAATTCAGTTTTTTTACCGTTTCAATAACTCCTTTGGCAAAGAATATGGCGCGCTCGTCATTATCTTTGAAAAGTTTACCATCTTCATCTGTTAAGGTTGCCTTTCGTTTAAAATACTCTTCATTATCAATAAAGTAAACCTGTATACGTTCTTTTGGTATAGAAGCAACCTTTATAATCAAAGGCATATCCAAATCGTTAATAACTAGATTTATACCAGAAAGTCTAATAACCTCGTGAAGTTGGTGACGTCTTTCATTGATGTTTCCGAACCGAGGCATAAATATTCGTATCTGGCCTCCTTGTTTGTTTACCATTCGCGGAGCCTCAAAGGACATTGAGGAAATCTCGGTTTCTGGTAAATATGGAACGACTTCAGAAGACACATACAATATTCGTTTATCTTTCATGTATAAAGGTTTATAATGTTAAAAAAACAGGATTCTAAATTACCCGATTCTAAATCGAAAACTTATAAAAACCTGTTTGCTAATTCTTAATGCTTTTGAAAATTAAAAGTAAAAACACGCAAAATTACAAAAATTTATGCAGATTGCTAGTATTATCTTATGTTTGCAAGCGTTAATTTTTTGTTATTACATTGAATATTTTCTACGATAAGACAGCATTGTCTAAACATATTAAAGCCCTAAAGGCTAAGGGCAATTCTGTTGGTTTTGTGCCAACAATGGGTGCATTGCATAACGGCCATTTATCATTAATAAAGGAAGGTTTTAAGCAAAATGAAGTCGTTGTGGTCAGTATTTTTGTAAACCCTACACAATTCGACAAAAAAGAAGACCTTGTAAAATACCCTAGAACTCTTAACGCTGATATAGTATTATTGAAAAGCATAGCTGATACTAATATTATCGTTTACGCTCCACCTGTAGAAGATATTTATGAAAGTAAGGTTGAATCACAATCATTTTCTTTTGATGGCTTAGAGTATGAAATGGAAGGCGCATTTAGAGACGGTCATTTTGACGGTGTCGGGACCATTGTAAAACGTTTGTTAGAAATTATAAAACCCGATTATGCCTATTTTGGTGAAAAGGATTTTCAGCAATTACAGATCATAAAAAAATTAGTAGAGCTTCATCATATTCCTGTGGAAATTGTAGGTTGTCCTATCCACAGAGCTGAAGATGGCTTAGCAATGAGTTCTAGAAATGAAAGATTAACAAAAGCACATAGGGAAGCAGCTCCCTTTATATACAAAACCTTAAAAACTGCCAAAGAAAAGTTTGGCACAAAAAGTGCTAAAAATATATCGGAATGGGTTGAAAGCCAATTTAAAGAACAACCACTTTTAGAGTTGGAATATTTTATAATTGCAGACACAAAAACCCTAAATCCAGTAAAACAAAAATCAACAAAAAAAACATATAGAGCATTTATTGCTGTATATGCAGGTGATATAAGACTTATAGATAATATCGCTTTAAATTAATTATCTTTGCCTCATGCAAATTCAAGTTGTAAAATCGAAAATCCACAGAGTTAAATGTACAGGTGCAGACCTTAATTACATTGGCAGTATAACCATTGATGAAGATTTAATGGATGCTGCAAATGTTATTCAAGGAGAAAAAGTCCAGATTGTAAATAATGACAATGGTGAGCGTTTAGAAACCTATTGTATTCCTGGTCCAAGAAATAGTGGAGAAATCACCTTAAATGGTGCTGCTGCTCGTAAAGTTTCTGTTGGTGATACTTTAATTCTTATTACCTATGCTTTTATGGATATTGAAGAGGCTAAAGTCTTTAAGCCATCTTTGGTGTTTCCTGATGAAGCTACAAACTTGTTAAAATAAACCCTTGAACCGATTAAAATCTATCCTAAAAGTTGTATTGCCATTACTCTTGGGAGTTGTTTTGGTTTGGTATTCTTTATCTCAAATCTCAGTTTCAAAGTTATTACAGTATTTTAAGGATGCTGATTATTTTTGGATTGGACTTGGTGTTGTTTTCGGAATTTTAAGTCATATTTCCAGAGCATATCGTTGGTTGTTCATGGCAGAACCGTTAGGCTATAAACCTAAACTGGCCAATAGTTTTATGGCAGTTTATTCAGCATATCTTATCAATTTTACAATTCCACGAGCTGGTGAAATTGCAAGAGCTTCAATTTTAACCAATTATGAAGGCATTCCTTTTGATAAAGGATTTGGGACCATTGTTTCTGAGCGTGTAGCAGATTTTATGATGCTTATGCTCATTGTTAGTTTGGCTTTCTTTTTAGAGTTTGAATTTCTTTACAATTTCTTTGCAGAAAAATTTAATCCATCAACTTTAGTAATTGGATTTATTGTTCTTTTAATAATAGGTGTTTTGGCGCTTTTATTCATCACAAAAAGCAAATCTAAATTAGCTTTAAAAGTGAAATTATTTTTAAGCGGATTAATTGAAGGTGCACTCAGTATTTTTAGAATGAAAAAGAAATGGGCTTTTATTGCTCACACTTTATTTATATGGATAATGTATATATCCATGTTTTATGTCACCACCTTTGCGTTACCTCAATTAGAAAGTATTTCATTTGCACCTGTTCTTATCGGCTTTATTTTGGCAAGTTTTAGTATTGCAGCTACAAACGGAGGTATTGGGTCGTTTCCTGAAGCTGTTGTTATAGCCTTTTCACTATTCGGACTTTTGGAAGAACCGAGCAGAGCTTTTGGTTGGATTATGTGGTCCACACAAACATTAATAATTGTGTTGCTCGGTGGCTTGTCTTTGGTTTATCTCCCTATATTCAACAGAAAGAACAAGTCGGTATAAAAATATTGTTTACCTTGCTTTTGTTAATTACAACCTACCCTTTTTATGCAAAATTTAAAATTACTTTTCGTTGTATGCTTTGTAAGCATTTATTCATTTTCACAAGTTATTGAAGAAAATCTTTATTCAGAAGTCTTGGGCAAAGACCGTGAATTAAAGATACTATTACCAAGAGGCTACTCGGACCAAGATAAAAAAGCCTATCCGGTTATATATGTTTTGGATGGCGATTATTTATTTGAAATTGTTGCAGGCAATGTAGATTATTATTCTTATTGGCAAGACATACCAGAATCGATCGTGGTTGGTATTAACCAAATTGACGACAGGGAAAAAGATTTAATGTACTCTAATCAAAACTCATTACCGATTGATGAAGGAGCCGATTTTTTTGAATTCTTTGGAAAAGAACTTGTTCAGTATATTGAAAAGAATTATAAAACCGAACCTTTTAGAGTGATTGTTGGCCATGGAAAAACTGCCAATTTTGCTAATTATTATCTAGTAAGGGAAGATCCTGTATTTAATGGTTATGTGGTTATCAGTCCAGATTTTGCTCCAGAAATGTCTGGTTATTTAGAGAAGCGAATGGGTATTTTAGAGCAAAAGATTTTTTATTATATGGCAGCATCAAATAAGGATGTGCCATTTATAATGGAAGATACTAAGGCGCTCAATACCAAATTAGGCCAGATTGAAAATACAAACCTGCTTTACGCCTATAACGAAATAGAAGATGCAAATCACTATACTACGCCAGCGCATGCCATTCCTAAAGCATTAGATAAAATTTTCTTTACGTTTCAGCCTATCAGTAAAGAGGAATATAATAAATCTATACTTCAACTAGAAAGCTCTCCAGTAGAATATTTAATTCAGAAATATCAAGAAATTGAAGATTTATTCGGTATTGAAAAACAAATTATCATAAACGATTTTAATGCTATTGAAGCTGCGATTAAGAAACAAGAAAAATGGGAATATTTTGAAGATCTTTCAAAATTAGCAAAGCAACAATATCCTGAAACGTTGCTGGCAAATTATTATTCAGCGATGTATTATGAAAAAATCGGGAAGCCCAAAAAAGCTATGAAAACTTACAGAGATGCATATGTTATGGAAGAAATAGGTGGTATAACCAAAGATTTTATGTTAGAACAAGCTGATGCTATTAAAGCTGACTTTGGGTATTAGTGTAAATTTCAACTAATATTAACTTCTTTAATATTAATAAAAAAAGACTGCTCTCAAGAGCAGTCTTTTTTTATTAAATATAATTATTTATTAATCTACGATGAATAAACTCGCAATAGCAAAAGCATCACCACCAGATAATGGTTCGTCATAAGCTTCTGTTGATGCGTTAAATGTAAATGGAGAGCCTGAGCCCAGTGTAGTAACATCTACGGTAGCCTGCTCAACATTATCTTCACCATCATAAACTGGTTGAGTCTGAGGCGGCATTCCTGCTCCTCTTTCATCACCTGTAATCCAACCTTTAAGGTCCCGTATTCTTCTAATTTCAGAAGCATGTCTTGCTTCTACTGAATGAATTTGTAATCCGGCTGTTAAGAAAGGAGAACCCTGTAGGTTTAAGGCTTGACCTTTGTAAGCTCTAACTCCTGTATCTTCAAATGCTTGTGCCAAGGCTAATAATTGAGCATAGGCGTCAGGATCTGAAGGGTCAAATGGATTAAAAGCACCACCAGCAGTAAAGTCAAATTCAGGTTTTTCATCTGGAGTAACACCAGCATCTGTTAAACCAGCAAATAGGAAATCTACGTGCGCTTGCTCATGTTGAGATATTTGCATGTAAACAGTTTCTACAGCTGAATCGGTAATAACACCAGATTGAAGAGCTAAATCGTAAAATTCATCTTCTAAATATTCTAAGGTTAATGCCAATTGTAGTGCTGCAACAGGATCTCCTGGTTGTTGCTGAGCATAAGATTTAGTTGGCATTGAAGCTAAACCAAAAGGAATTGCAGCTAAAGCTGCCTTTTTTCCTAAAGAACCAAATGTCTTAAAGGCATCTTTCCGCGATGTTTTTTTCTCCAACATACTCTCGTTGGTAAATTCGTCTAAAAATTTTATAATATTCATAATGTTTCTTTTTTTAAGTTGTGATTATTACGGCAAGCTTGTAGCGGTGAACGGAGTAGTTATAAAACCAGTTTCACCAACAGCAGCTAGAATTTGAGAAGGGTCTAATGCTCTGTCAAGCCCTGTTACTGGGTCTACAACATCATCACCAGCAAAGTCTGCTGAACCTGGATTTATCAAAGTTCTAATAGCTGAAGCATGTCTAGCTTCAACAGAAACTATCTTACCCGCTAACACCAAATAATCAGGGTTATTAAGTAATCTACCAGCACCATTGTAAGCAGCTACTCCCGTATCCTCTAATAATTTTGCTGTTCCTAATACGGCATCTCTGTTACCAAAATCCAATCCGCCATAATCAAATTCCAATGTTGGTAATTTTGCTGAAGTATTAGATCCTACTGCTGCAGATATGGCAGCGCTAAAGAAATCTCTGTGATTAACTTCATGGTTATAAAGCTGTCTCTTATACACATCTCCGAGCCCACGAGACCGAGGCTGATCTCG
>OJDK01000254.1_pt1 | contig 28034 bp, 26 predicted proteins | sample 1592791 | NCBI WGS metagenome assembly OJDK01 (sample SAMN05416878, study PRJEB24817) | seawater metagenome | isolation source: Sea water | place: Canada:Atlantic | collected 2013-11
CGTCGGCAGCGTCAGATGTGTATAAGAGACAGAAATGCATATTTTAATAAGCTAACAAGTTTTTAATCTTAGCTTTAACCTTTTCAGTCGATGGAATCATCGTTTCCTCTAATGTTGAATTTAAAGGAATTGCAGGCATATTTTCACTACCAATAGTCATTACTGGTGCATCTAAATACTTGAAACATTCTTCTTGAATTTTTCCGGCTAAAGCTCTTGCAAAACTGTTATTTGCAGGCTCTTCAGTGACTACTAAACACTTTCCTGTCTTCTTTACCGATTTCATGATTGTGGCTTCATCAAGCGGAAAAAGGGTTCTTAAATCGATAATTTCAATTTGATCTCTCATTCCTAATTCACCCGAAGCATTATAAGCCCAATGTACTCCCATTCCGTAGGTGACAATAGTTAAAGTTTCAACATCTTCTTGTTTCCAAATTTCTTGTAATACCCAAGCTTTGCCAAATGGTAAAACATAATCTTCTGATGGCTCAATTGATGTCGCTCCTTTTGTACCAGGTACTTTGCTCCAGTACAAGCCTTTATGTTCTAAAATCACCACCGGATTTGGATCATAATAAGCCGCTTTCATTAACCCTTTTAAATCCGCACCATTACTTGGATAGGCTATTTTTATACCTCTAATATTTGTAACCACACTTTCTACCGAAGATGAATGGTAAGGACCACCACTTCCATAAGCACCAATTGGAACGCGTAGAATCATACTTACTGGCCATTTCCCATTACTTAAATAGCAACTTCTACTTACTTCTGTAAACAACTGATTTAGTCCTGGCCAAATATAATCGGCAAACTGAACCTCAACAATTGGCTTTAATCCCACTGCAGACATCCCAACGGTTGAGCCTACTATAAATGCTTCTTGAATTGGTGTGTTAAACACTCTGTCGTCTCCGAATTTTTGCGCTAATGTTGCTGCTTCCCTAAAAACACCTCCAAGTCGTCCTCCAACATCTTGTCCGTAGAGCAAACATTCTTTGTGCTTTTTCATCAGTTCTTCTACGGCAAATAATGCACAATCTACCATAACTACTTTTTCTGCACCTTGTGGTGCACGTGTTCCCTTTTCTTCAGTAATTGTTGTAGGAACAAAGTCGTTGGTAAATAAATCTTCTGGTTTTGGGTCTTCGGCTTTTAATGCTTTTTCGAAGTCAGATTGTACTTTCTCTTTTGTGGAGTTTTCAATTTCAGTTACTTCTTCTTCTGTAAAGCCAACATCTAATAATTGCTGCTTTAATACTGGGTAAGGGTCACGAGAGCGTGCTTCATCCAAATCATCGCGATACCATTCCATACGTACACCAGATGTATGATGGTTTAACAAAGGAACCTTGGCATGAACTAAAAATGGTCTACGTTCCTTTCTTATGGTTTCAATTACCTTTTCTAAAGCTTCGTAACTTTCTGTGAAATTTGCGCCATCAATAGAGATAGCTTCTAAACCATTAAAACCTTTGGTATATTCAAAAGCATTTTGTGCTCTGGTTTCTGCCGCATTAGCTGAAATATCCCAACCGTTATCTTGCACCAAATACAAAATTGGCATTTGTTTTAAAGCTGCCATTTGGAAGGCTTCGGCTATTTCACCTTCTGTTACTGAGGCGTCGCCAAGACTACAGACACAAATAGGGTTTTCTTTAGATTCTTCGCTATCGCTCTTAATGACATTGGCATTAGATAAGCCTTGTTTTTCCAAATACTGTAATCCCATAGCAACTCCTGTGGCTGGAATGGTTTGCATACCTGTTGCTGAAGATTGATGTGGTATTTTTGGTTTATCATCGTCTTTTAGACTTGGGTGTGAATAATAGGTTCTTCCTCCTGAGAAAGGATCATCTTTTTTAGCTAACAATTGTAGCATTAAATCATAGGGCTCTAAACCAAACGACAACAACATAGCATCATCTCTGTAATATGGAAATGCATAATCTTGAGGTAACAATTGCATTCCTAAAGCAATTTGAATGGCTTCGTGTCCACGTGATGTTGCATGTACATATTTTGAAACTTGTTTGAAGTTTTCCTCGTACAGTTCTGCCATGGCTTTTGCTGTACATAATTTTGAAAATCCTTTTTTTAGTATGTCTTTTTTCATCTTTAGTGACCGCGAAAGCGGTTATCTTTTCTCAATAATTAAACATTCTAGAACATTCTAGTTATACTGTGGATTTCTGCTTTCGCAGAAATGACAATCGTTACGTCTGTTCGAGTGAAATTGCTTTTTCTGCAATTTTGTATCGAGAACTTTTTATATGCTTCTCTATACAATTCCTATAAAAAAACGGAATCACTCGAAGTGAGGTTACTCATGCGTTAGCGACTGAACGGTTTGTTTGAGCTCTCCCGACTTTTTCGTCGGGAAGCGAGTAGTGAAAGCGCGACCCTTGTGGTAACGCCCAAATTATTTTAAGCTAATTCTTTACTCACTTTTGTCATCCAACCGAATTTGTCTTCTATTTTTCCTGTCTTGATATCATTTAAAATTTGATTAACTTCAATCCCAACAGGACTATCTTTTGAAACGTGGATGGTTTCTCCCTCTATTCCAATCTCTTGAATATAGGCAATACCAACGGCTGTTCCTGTACCGAAAGCCTCTTCTAATGTACCATTTTTTGAAGCTTCAATGATTTCATCTATGGGAATTGTACGCTCAATAACCTTAAACCCTTTATCCTTTAAAATATCGATAACACTCATGCGTGTAATGCCATCTAAAATAGAACCATCACGTTTTGGTGTGATGAATTTTCCATCGATTTTGAAGAAAATATTCATCGTTCCCACTTCCTGAATATACTTATGCTCAACTGCGTCTAACCACAAAACCTGATCGTAACCTTTGGCTTTTGCCAATTCTGTTGGACGTATGGCTGCTGCATAATTTCCTGCTGCTTTTGCTTCTCCTGTTCCACCATTTGCTGCACGTATGTAGTGTTTTTCTGCCCATAGTTTAATGCGTTTACTAAAAAAAGGACCTGCTGGTGATGCCATGATTATAAACTTATAATGGGTTGCTGCTCGCATGCCAATAAATGGCTCATCTGCATACATAAATGGTCTTAAATAAAGTGCACTTCCATCTGTTGGCGGAATCCAATTACGTTCTAAATCTACCAATTGTTTTAAACCTTCTATAAATAGCTCTTCTGGAAAATTTGGCATTCCCATTCGGTCTGCACTTGTATTTAATCGTGCCGCGTTTTTATCTGCTCTAAATAACATTGGGTTACCTTCTCCATCTACTGTTGCTTTCATACCTTCAAAAATGGCTTGTCCGTAATGCAATGCCATTGCTGCTGGATGTGTTGGTATTAATCCCATGGGTTCTATTCTTGGATTTACCCATTCACCATTTTCATAATCGCAAATAAACATATGGTCTGTGAATGTGGTTCCTAAAGGAATATTGTTGAAATCGATATTTTCAACTTTTGAATTTTCTGTTTTTTGTATTGAAATATTGTAACTCATGATTTTATACTTTTCGTCAGTTAGAGTGAAATTGGTTTATCAATTTCATATCGAGAACATTATTAAAGACTTCTTGATACAATTCCGAAAAAAATTGGAATCACTCGAAGTGACGCTACGTTCTTATATTTTTCTATTAGTATCAAACTGCTCAAAATAATCTGCTACGCGTCGTACGAAGCTTCCTCCTAAAAATCCGTCAACTACTCTGTGGTCAAAGGATAATGACAAATACATCATACTTCTTATCGCTATTTCGTCTCCTTTTTCTGTTTCTATAACTTCGGGACGTTTTTTGATGATTCCTAATGCTAAAATGGCTACTTCTGGTTGATTTATTATTGGTGTCCCCATAACACTGCCGAATGTTCCTACATTAGAAATTGTAAATGTGCTTCCTTTTATATCGTCTCCAGCGAGTTTATTTTCCCTGGCTTTATTTGCTAATGCGTTGACGTTTTTGGCCAAGGTTTTTAAATCTTTAGTATCTGCGTTTTTTACGACGGGAACTATTAAATTTCCGCTTGGTAAAGCTGTTGCCATGCCTATGTTTATATCTTCTTTTACGATGATGTTATTTCCATCGACAGATGCATTTATGTTTGGAAAATCTTTAACCGCTTTTGCTACTGCTTCTACGAATAATGGTGTGAAGGTTAAACGTTCTCCATGTTTTTCTTGAAAGGCAACTTTGTTGGTATTTCGCCAATTAACCATGTTTGTAAGATCGGCTTCCACATAAGCTGTAACATGTGGTGACGTATGCTTTGAGTACACCATATGATCTGCAATCATTTGGCGCATTCTATCCATTTCTATAACTTTTCCCTTGCCTTTATCGAAAGACAATTGTGGAATTCTATATGCTGTGGGATCTTGTGTAACTGGTTGTGCGAATTTGTATGGACGACCATCTTCTATATATTGAAAAACATCGCTTTTTCTTAATCTACCTTCGTTTCCTGTTGCTGGTATTCTTGCTAATTCTTCAAAACTGATGTGATGTTCTTTTGCTATTTTGATGATTAATGGTGAGAAGAACGTGTTTGTATTGTTTACTGAAAAACTTCCAGTATTTATTGCTGGTTGTTGAACTGGTTTTGGTTTTTTTGAAACTTTTTCTTTCTTTTGAGATTCTTTGCTATCGCTCTGAATGACCTCTGTTTTCTTTGAAGACTTTGTGTCTTCGGAAACTTCCAAAATAGCGATTACTTCTCCTACAGGAACTACATCTTTTGCCTGAAACAGTGTTTTTGTTAATGTTCCTGATGCTGGTGCTGGTACTTCATTATCTACTTTATCAGTCGCAACTTCTAGGATAACATCTCCTTCATCAAACTTGTCACCTTCATTAACAAGCCAATTGATAATGGTTCCTTCTGTTATACTTTCGCCCATTTTGGGCATTTCCAATTCGAATTTTGACATTTATATTTATATTTCGTCAGTTGGAGTAAAATTGTGTTTTTACATTTTTGTATTGAGAACTTTTGAATACTTCTCGATACAATCCCAAAAATCGGGATCACTCTAAGTGACGTTTCTATTTCTATTTTTTCATAAAATCCCTCAAAGTGTCATAAACACCTTCCTGAATTTTCATATTATTTGGAACCTTTCTTAAAGGCTCAATTTCTTTTAAACTTTCATGACAATCTTTAGGCAATTGCTGATATAATTGTGTACCCTTGGTTTTCCAAGCTATCATCTCATCCGTCACTTCTTTTATCACTTTTGCCGGATTGCCAACAACCAAACTTCGTTTTGGAATAACAGTTTCGGCTTTTACAAAAGCCATGGCTCCAACGATAGATTCATCTCCAATGTCGGCATCGTCCATGATTACAGTATTCATTCCTATGAGACAATTTTTACCCAAATTCGCACCATGAATAATGGCTCCATGACCAACGTGAGCGCTTTCCTTTAGTGTAATTGACTTACCTGGAAACATGTGTACTGTGCAGTTTTCCTGAACATTAACTCCATCTTCCAAAATAATTTGTCCCCAATCACCACGAATGGCAGCGCCTGGACCTATGTAACAGTTTTTTCCAATGATGACATTACCTGTGACTGCTGCCAAAGGATGCACGAAACTGCTTTCGTGTACTACTGGAATAAAACCTTTGAATTTATATATCATTATTCCTTTTTAATTTCCCTTCAAGAGAAAAACTGTTGATTGCTTATTGTTGTGTTTTTAATCATTTTAATCTATTCCTTCCCTTTGGGAAGGATGGGAAGGGATTTTATTTGTACGTTTTTAACTTCTCTTTTGTGAATTGGCTTAAAACAAGCCTTCCACTGGTTATAGCACGTTCAGTTAATAATTCATCCCAATTATCTGTACCTTTCCAAAAGACCTTTTTCATTTCTTTCATTGCTTCTGGATTGTATGTGCATAAATGCTCTGCTGTTGTTTTTACTGCTTCATCTAATTCTTCTGTACTGTCGTAAACCTGAGTAAACAAACCTTTTTGTTTTGCCCATTCTGGTGGATAAAATGAGTTTGCATCTATGGCAATTTGTGACATGGCACTTAATCCTATTTTGCGTTCTATTGCTGGTCCTACAACAAATGGTCCAATGCCAATATTGAGTTCACTCAATTTAATAGCTGCAAATTTGGTAGCCATACAATAATCGGTAGAAGCGGCAAGTCCTACTCCTCCTCCAACGGTTTTTCCTTGTATGCGACCAATGATAAATTTTGGACATTTACGCATGGCATTAATCACATTTGCAAACCCTGAGAAGAATACTTTTCCGGTTGCTGCATCATTGATATTTATTAATTCTTTGAAGCTTGCTCCAGCACAGAACGTTCTGTCTCCTCCACTTTTTAAAACGATGACTTTAATATTGTTATCTTCTCCAGCTTCTGTAATTGTATTGGCTAGTTTTGCCAACACATCTCCTGGTAAAGAGTTGTGTGCTGGGTGAAAAAATTCTATGTATCCTACTTCGTTTTTTATTTCAATTTTTACGTGTGGGTCACTCATAATTTTATTTTTGGGCATTCCTGCGAAGGCAGAAACCTAATTTTTATTTATTCTTTTCTTAATAGTACACTCCGCATCAAGTGCGGAGTAACAAAACTATATTAATCCGAATTGCTCAAAGTGATGATTTAGATGCTTTCGCTCCAACAAATACGATTCGTATCCATTTAATTCTCCAAAGACTAGATTTTTTAATTTTGCATCTGGATTTTCTTTAAAATACTCAATATATTTTTCTCTTTGTGCCTTAAATTTTTCGATTGCTGTTTTCAAATCTGGATGTTTTAAATCATCTAAAGTGTCTTTTTCCAATAATGGGAAATTGGTGTTTTTTGGGAACTTTTCATAATTGTATAAACTCGCGTGTACTTTTTCGAGAATTTTTTCTGGTGTTGCCACTTCAAAATCCTGAATTTCCCCTGAAGCAATTTTATAGGTGTATTCCAAATGCTCAACCATGTGCTGTGGTGTCATGATTCCCCATTTTGGTTTGGTGTCTTGAGATAGCTGACTTAATAATTCATCAATCTTTTCTTCAGTCATTTCCACAAACGTCTCCTGCTTTTTCTGAACCATAGTTAGGATGGTTGCAATTGCAACTAACGGACTGTCTTTTTCGGACTTATCTTTTTCTGGTTTATTTTCAAAATTAGCATCAAAAACCTCAACGTACCATTTTACGATTCCGCTTGGATGTTCTGCTGAAGCAACATCTCTATCTACTTTTTGTTTACAGGTTAAACGTACATAAACCGTATCATTATGATAAAGTGGACGAAGGAAACGTATTTCTTCTAATCCATAATTTGCTGCGACAGGTCCTTTGTTTGGATAGACAAATAATCCTGCTGCTGCTGAAATTATGAAATAGCCATGAGCTGTTCTTTTCTCGAAAATACTTCCGTCTAAAGACGTAATATCTGTATGCGCATAGAAATGGTCCCAAGTGAGATTCGCAAAATTAATTATATCTGTATCTGTAAAGGTTCGCTTATGGGTTTTCATAGACATTCCTGGTTTGATGTCTTCCCAATGGTATTTAAATGGATGTTCTTCGGCTTCTTTATATTTTGAATTTTGTTGATAAATACCCGTAATTTCTGTGATTGTTGTTGGCGAACCTTGAATTGCAGTACGCTGTAAATAATGCTTAATACCACGTAAACCACCCATTTCTTCTCCCCCTCCAGCACGTCCTGGACCACCATGAACCAAATATGGTAATGGCGAACCGTGACCTGTACTTTGTTTGGCCATTTCACGATTGATCACTAAAATACGACCATGATGCGATGCTGCATTAATGGTATATTCTTTAGCGATTTTATCGTCGTTTGTAGCGATGGAAGACACCAACGAGCCTTTACCCATTTGTGCTAAAGTGATAGCTTCATCCAAATTTTTATATGGCATTATGGTACTTACAGGACCAAATGCTTCACGTTCATGAATTACCGTGTTATTGAAAGGATGGTCTGCCCTCAATAAAATAGGGCTTATAAATGCACCTTTTTTAGCATCTGCTCCAATCGTTTCTATCTTATCTAAATTACCGTAAACTATTTGTGCTTCTTTGGCTAAATCATTTACTGAATCTCGAACGGCTTGAACCTGTTGTTGACTTACCAAAGAACCCATTCTTACTTCTTTTAATCTTGGATCTCCAATGGCAACTTTATCCAATGCTTTTCCTAAAGCGATTTGAACGTCCTCCACTAAGCTTTCAGGTACTATAACTCTACGGATTGCTGTACATTTTTGTCCACATTTAACCGTCATTTCTTTTCGGACTTCTTTGATGAACAAATCGAATTCTGGTGTTCCTGGAACGGCATCTTCTCCCAAAATTGATGCATTTAAAGAATCGGCCTCCATTGTAAATGGCACGGATTCTTCAATTAATCTAGGATGTGCTTTTAATAATCGACCTGTTGAAGCTGAGCCAGTGAAGGTTACGACATCTTGAGACTCTACAGTGTCTAAAATATTTTTAACGGTTCCGTTTATAATTTGAAGTGCTCCTTCTGGTAAAATACCAGAATCGATGATTGTTTTTGCAACTGCTTCTGCCAAATATGATGATGAAGGTGCAGGCAAAACAACTGCAGGCACTCCTGCCATCCAATTAACAGCACATTTCTCTAACATTCCCCAAACTGGGAAATTAAAAGCATTAATATGCACTGCAACTCCTCTTTTGGGCACCATGATGTGATGTGCCATAAAACGTCCGCCACGAGATAAATCTATTGGGTCACCTTCTACGTGATAAGGTTGATTTGGAAATAATTTACGCAATGAGGCATTAGCAAAAAGGTTTCCAAATCCGCCTTCTATATCTATCCAACTGTCAACTCGTGTTGCTCCTGTTCTATAGCTTAAATCGTAGAATTGTTCTTTTCTTTTGGTGAGGTGAAATGCTAGTTTTTTGAGTATATTACCACGCTCTTGAAACGTCATTTTACGTAGCGTCTCTCCTCCTTTGGTCCTTCCGTAATTTAGAATTTCAGGAATATCTAATCCTTCAATTGCAACACTGGTGAATGCTTCACCTGTTACCGAGTCTAGGATTGGTGTTCCTTCTTCTTTACCTGTTGCCCAGTGTCCTTGGACGTAGTGTTGAATTTTGTTCATCGATAAATTTATTTATCGTTTCCGTGAAAACGGAAATCTGTTTTATGTCTTCTCGATACAATTCCGATAAAAAAATCGGAATCACTCGAAATGACGTTAATCTTATTTTTAGACCGAACGTTTGCGTTAGCGATTGAACGGTTTGCTTGAGCTCCTTTTGGTTTTTTCAAAAAGAGCGAGTAGTGAAAGCGCGACCCTTGTGGTAACGCCCAAAACATTCTACTTACTTACATTTTCAATAATGGCAGCATAGCCTTGACCAACTCCAATGCACATGGTTACTAAAGCGTATCTTTTGTTTTGCTCTTGCAACTCCAAAGCTGCAGAGTACGCAATGCGAGTTCCTGTAACTCCGAGTGGATGACCAATTGCGATTGAGCCTCCATTTGGGTTTAATCTTGGGTCGTTATCTGCAATTCCCCATGCGCGAGTGCAGGCTAAAGCTTGTGCTGCAAAGGCTTCGTTGAGCTCGATGATATCCATATCGTCCATAGTCAATCCTGCTTTTGCTAATGCTTTATTGGAAGCTTCCACAGGTCCAATTCCCATAATTTTTGGCTCTACACCAACCACTGCAGAACTTACAATGCGTGCCAATGGTTTTAAATTATATTTTTTTACTGCATCTTCGGAAGCGATTATTGTTGCTGCGGCTCCATCGTTTAATCCAGAAGAATTTCCTGCTGTTACGCTTCCTCCTTCTTTTTTAAAGGCTGGTCTTAACTTTCCTAAAATCTCTAAAGTGGTTGTTGGTTTAACGAACTCATCTTTTGAAAACTGGATTGGGTCTTTTTTGCGTTGTGGAATTTCTACGGTTACTATTTCTTTTGCCAGTCTTCCGTTTTCTTGTGCTTTGGTCGCTTTCATTTGGCTCCAATGTGCAAACTTATCTTGGTCTTCTCTGGAAATAGCATACTTATGCACTAAGTTTTCGGCTGTATTGCCCATACCATCTGTGCCATACCTTTGCTGCATTTTTGGGTTAATAAACCTCCAACCAAAACTGGAATCGTACATTTTAGCATCGTTACCAAAAGCACTTGACGGTTTTGCAATGACGTACGGTCCACGTGTCATATTCTCAACTCCGCCTGATATAAACAGATCTCCATCACCTGCTTTAATTGCACGATTTGCGTGAATAATTGCCGATAATCCTGAACTACACAAACGGTTAACCGTTTCTCCTGGTACTGAAAATGGTAAGCCTGCCAATAAAGAAGACATTCTCGCTACATTACGGTTATCTTCGCCTGCTTGGTTGGCGCATCCCATAATTACATCATCGTACGCATCTTTTGGGATGCTTGGATTTCGTTTTACGATTTCTTCAATTACAACAGCTCCTAAATCGTCTGTGCGAACAGTAGATAATGTGCCTTTGTAGTTTCCTATTGGTGTTCTTATGCCGTCAATTATATATGCTTCTTTCATTCCTATCCTTAACCCTTTCCTAAGAAAAGGGAATTTATTTTCGTTTTTGTTAATTATACTATTTTCGTTTTTATATCTAATTTAAAAGTGCCGAAAACGTATCTCCATTTCTTATATCTCCTGTATTATAACCCTTCATAAACCACTGCATACGTTGTTTTGATGTTCCATGGGTAAAGCTATCGGAATTAACGCTTCCTCTCGTTCTTCGTTGAATAGCATCATCACCAACAGCTTTCGCTGCACTCATTGCTTCTTCTATATCTCCTGCTTGTAAATATTGTTTGTTGTGATGTGCCCAAACTCCTGCGTAAAAATCTGCCTGTAATTCTTGCGCAACAGAAAGTTTATTGGCTTCCGTTTGATTGGTTTGTTGTTGCAACTGCCTCACTTTGCTGGAAGTTCCTAAAAGCGTTTGAATATGGTGACCCACTTCATGTGCTGTGACATAGGCAATTGCAAAGTCACCACCTTTAGCTCCAAATCTTGTTTTTAATTCATCGAAAAAAGCTAAATCCATGTACAGTTTTTGGTCTGCAGGACAATAAAAAGGTCCTGAGGCTGAACTGGCATTTCCACAGCCTGTTGAAACTGCGTCAGTGAACAACACCATTTTTGGTTCTTTGTAATTACCGAGGTTATTTTCCCTGAACAATCTGTTCCAAATGTCTTCGGTATCTGCCAATACTGTTGCCATGAAGTTTCCCATTGTTTTTTCTTCGCTAGTCAACTCACGTTGTTCCACTTGTTGTGTGGTTTGGCCATTACCTACTTGCTGAATAATTGGTGCTAATTGCTGACCTGTTTCACCACCAAACAATTGCAATAGGATTACAACCACTGCTATAACTCCACCTCCTGCAGCTAATTTGCCTTTGGTTCCCATGCCTCGACGATCTTCGAGATTGTCACTTTTTCTTCTCCCTTGCCATTTCATATTTTACGAGTTTTGATTGGTTATTGTTTAATAGATTAATTGTCTTCCCAAGGTTTTTGTGTGCGATAAACAACCCCTTTAAACAAAGCTACTAAATCATTTCCTCTTTTTACTTCAACAATATTGAAACCCAGTTTATTATTCACTTTTTCTATAACCGATTCCGCTACTAAATAATCTCCTTCTTCTAGAGCTTCAATATGGTTAATGCTAGTTTCAATAGAAACCGCGTAATTTCCGTGCGTATTTGCTGTAAACCCAAAAGCTGTATCTGCCAATGAATAGCTAATACCACCATGCGCTTTGTTCATACTATTAAGCATGTCTTTTCTAATGGTCATTGCTACTTTGCATCTGCCTATTTCACATTCTAGAATTTCTATTCCTAGCCAAGTACTATATGCGTCTTGTGACAACATTTTATGTGGAATTTCTTCACCCTTCATTTAAAAAAACGTTTTATTTTCTCTTTTCATTTTTCGTAATAACGGACTACAACGGTATCTGTCTTCGTGATATTCGTTATATAATTCATCCATTTTATTGACGCACCAATCAATTCCTTTTTCATCTGCCCAAGCCAATAATCCTTTTGGATAGTTGACACCTTTGGTCATGGCATTGTCTATATCTGCTGCAGATGCGATGTTTAAAAATAAAGCGTCTGCCGCTTCGTTGATGAGCATAACTAAGACACGATTAAAAATTTGCTTTGCCAAATCCCTATTAAGAGGTTCTTCGCTATCGCTCTGAATGACACGTCGGCCATTTTCATCATAATCGTAATAGCCTTTTCCTGATTTACGTCCTAAATAACCTGCTTCTGCAAATCGTTTTTGTGTGAATGCTGGTTTGTATCTTGGATCGAAATAGAATGCTGCAAATACGGTTTCTGTTACTGTATAATTTACATCATTTCCTATAAAATCCATAAGCTCAAATGGTCCCATTCTGAAACCTCCGAGTGATTTTAAACTGTGGTCTATAGTTGCAAATTCCGCCAATCCTTCTTCATAAATTCTAAGTGATTCTCCATAAAATGGTCTTGCAACTCTATTGACTATAAATCCTGGTGTGTCTTTTGCAACAGCTACTGTTTTTTTCCAATCTGAAATGATTTGAATCGATTTTTCAAGAACTTCTTTTGATGTTTGAAGTGCTGGAATCACCTCAACCAGTTTCATTAAAGGTGCTGGATTGAAAAAGTGAATCCCGACACAGCGTTCTGGTTTTTGTAATGATGCTGCAATAGAAGCTATTGATAAACTGGACGTGTTTGAAGCTATAATACAATCATCAGAAACATAGGTTTCTAATTCTGAAAACACTTTTTTCTTGATGTCCAAATTTTCAACAATGGCTTCAATCGTGAGCTTAGAATCTGCTAAATCTTTTAAGTTATCTACGTAAGAAATGTTATTTTGAATTCTATTTTTTTCAGTGTCGTCTATTCTTCCTTTTTCGATTAAACGATTCAGTATTTTTTCTAAAGCGGTTTTTGCCTTATCTAATGCGTCTTGGTTAGTATCGTATAACTTTACTTTACAACCAGACGTTGCGGCTACTTGTGCGATGCCGCTTCCCATGGTTCCACTTCCTATGATTCCTATGTTCATATTTTATATAATTATAATGAGATCCTGAATCAACACTTCGACTGCGCTCAGTGTGACAGTTCAGTATGACAAATCATCCAAAAGGAAGATTTGTTAGATCTACATTTCCGCCTGAAATAATGATTCCGACATTTTTATTTTTAAATTCTTCTTTATTCTTTAGTACCGCAGCTAAAGGCACAGCTGATGATGGCTCTACAACAATTTTCATACGTTCCCAAATGAGTTTTGTTGCTTTAATTATTTCATCTTCTTCAACACGAATAATTTTATGGACGTGCTTTTGAATTATTGGAAAATTACGATCTCCCAAATGTGTTCGCAATCCATCTGCTACAGTATGAAAACTTTCATTTGTTTCTATTTTGCCAGAAATCAATGAGCGATATGCATCATCTGCTGCCATTGGCTCTGCACCAATAACTTTGCAGTTCTCCGAAAAATAGTTTGCCGCTAAAGCAGTACCTGCAATTAATCCACCACCTCCAATTGGTGTGAGAATATTGTCTAGATTTGGATACTCATCCAATAACTCCATTGCCGCTGTGCTATTTCCAAATATCACTTCATCTTGATTTGAAGGGTGTAAAAATGACGCTCCTTTTTCTTCTTTTATTTTATTTGCTGTTGCTTCTCTTGCTTTTAGTGTCGATTCACATTCTATAATTTCACCTTCGTAAGTTTTTACTCCTTCTTTTTTAACTTGTGGTGCATTTTCAGGCATTACGATATAGGCTTTTACACCTAACTTTTGAGCTGCCAACGAAGCCGCTTGAGCAAAATTCCCAGAAGAATGTGTTATTACTCCTTTTTGTTTTTCTTTTTCTGAAAGTGATAAAATGGCGTTTGCCGCTCCTCTCATCTTAAAAGCTCCCGTTTTTTGAAAATTCTCACACTTAAAGAATAAATTACAACCTGTTTTCTCATTCAACAATTGTGATGTTAACACAGGTGTTTTGTGAATGTAGGGTTGGATTCTGTTGTGAGTTTCTATGAGCGTATTCTTTAAATGGACTTGAGTGTCCCCTTGAGGAGATTTTAGGGGTGTTTTTAAAGATTTTACTTTTTCCTCAAGTGATAAAAAAACACTGAACATATTATTTTTAACGTCAGCATCTTTGAATCTTATAAATTTTACACCATATTCTTCTAACTTATTCTGTCTATTTAAATCTTCAAAATACCGAAAGTCATGTGAATTGCCGTCAATCTCAATTGCTAACTTTAATTCATGGCAATAAAAATCTACGATATAATCCAACATAGGTACTTGTCTATGAAACTGAACCTCTAATACTCTATTTTTTATGTTCTTCCATAACAATACTTCAGCTAAGGTGCTGTTTTTTCTTAGCTCTTTAGCGTAATCTTTTAGTTTGGGATTATATGGAATTATTTTGTTTTTCATTTTGGCTTAAAACCATTAAACTCAGTTGGTATTACACCCCTAAAGTCCCCTCAAGGGGACAATTCTGATTAACATTTTGCTTTCACAAGGAATACTTAATTCCCTTTAAAATTTGGTTTACGTTTTTCTATAAATGCTGAAACACCTTCAGCATAATCGTTACTACTGGCTGCTTCTATTTGTAATTTAGACTCTAAAGCCAACTGGTTCTCTAGAGTGTTTGTCAATGATTTATTGAACAACTCCTTGATTAGCCCCAACGCTTTTGTTGGCATATTCGCTAATTTAACTGCTAGTTTACTTACATCTTCTTCAAAATTTTCTAAAGGAATCATTTTGTAAATCATTCCCATTTTTTCGGCTTCTTCTGCTGAAATTTTATCACCTAACATTGCTAAAGCTTGTGCTTTTTGAAATCCAATTAACCTTGGTAGAAAATATGTTCCTGCGCTATCTGGCACCAAACCAATTAAACTAAAAGCTTGAATGAAACTTACTTTTTCGTGAGCAACAACAACATCACATGCTAATGCAATATTTGCACCAGCACCTGCTGCAACACCGTTTATTGCACCAATGATCGGTTTTTTTATATTTCTAATTCTGGTAATTATTGGATTGTAATGTTCTTCCAGTATTTTTTTGAATCCAGGATTTAGCTCTGGACTTGTCACTTCTTTTAAGTCTTGACCAGCACAGAAAGCTTTACCATTTCCTGTAAGAACTATTGCTCTAACCTCTTCATTTTTTTCGCATGCATCTAAGGTATCTTGAAGACTAAACGCCATTTCACGATTGAAACTATTGAATACTTCTGGTCTGTTTAGCGTTATATGCGCTACTTTATTTTCTATTTTTAGTTCTATTGAATTCATTTATATCATTTAAAAAACACCCCTAAAGTCCCTTCAAGGGGACAATTCAAGTATTTAACTTATTTTATTACTTCAGACATTTAAAATAGTCGAAGGGTTCTTGGCAATCCTCACACTGAAATTGTGCTTTGCATGCTGTTGAACCAAATTGACTTACCAATCTGGTGTTTGTTGAACCACAATTGGTACATTTTATAATTCGTTTTCCGTTTAGCAATACATCTTTATCTGCTTCTGCGTCTAATGGTGCTGCTATTCCGTAATCCTCTAGTGCTTTTCTACCTCTTGGTGTAATCCAATCGGTTGTCCAAGCTGGATGGAGGATTAAATCGATTTTAGATTCGTAACCCGCTTCTTTTAAAGCCGCTTTTATATCGTCACCAATCACATCCATTGCTGGGCAACCACTGTAGGTTGGTGTAATTTCAACTTTTACTATATTATTTTCAATAATTGCAGAACGTACCACTCCCATATCCATAATAGACAATATTGGGATTTCAGGATCTGAGACCTCTTCCAATATTGGGATTAGTTTTTTGTTTATATTTTGTTCTGTTATTGTCATGTCTATTTCCCGTAAAAACGGAAACTTTAATTTATTTCTTTTCGTTACAATCCCTATAAAAATCAGGATCACTCGAAGTGACGTTCTTTGAAATCCTGAAAACAAGTTCAGAATAACAAATCAAGGTTTAATTACCACTCCATATTTGGGTAAGTGCGTTGCATATATTGTAATTCACTTAACAAGTATCCTAAATGTTCTGTATGGATGCCATCTTTACCTCCTTTTTGAAAATACTTTGATTCTGGCATCTGTATGTTTGCTTCTTTTAATACGTCACTCACACTTGAGTAATACGCATCTTTTAGTTTTGTAACGTCAACACCTGTTCCTTGTTTAACCATGATTTTGTCAGCTTCAGTTTGATGGAACAACTCATCGGTATAAGTCCACAAACCATCAATAGCTTCTTGCATTTTTTGCTTGCTTTCCTCAGTACCATCTCCTAAACGTTTAATCCAATCTGAAGAGAAACGTTCATGATAACGCACTTCTTTAATACATTTTTTTGCAATTGCTGAAAGTGTTAAATCTTTACTTTTTTCTAATTCTGAAAGAAATGCCAAATGATATATATCGAATAAAAATTGACGAGCAATAGTATATGCGAAATTGGTATTTGGTTGTTCTACCAATAAAACATTTTTATATTCTCTTTCTTTACGAAGCATTGCAATGTCATCTTCAGTTCTATTATCATCTGCTATTTTAGCCGCATATTGAAAATAGCTTCGTACTTGCCCAAAGAGGTCTAATGAAATATTGGTACAGGCGATATCAGTTTCTAACGTTGGTCCGTGACCACACAGTTCACCAAGGCGTTGACCTAGAATTAGACTGTTATCTGCTATTCCAAGAATGTAGTTGTATAAGTTTTCGTTTTTCATCTTAAGTGCCCATAAAAGTGGGTGTCTATTTAATTACTTCTCGATACTATTCCGATAAAAAACTCGGAATCACTCGAAGTGACGTTTTTATTACATGAGACTCCTTTTTTCAAAGGACTTTTACATATGCTTTACCTCATCAGGTAAATCGTAAAATGTTGGGTGACGATATACTTTATCTTGGGCTGGCTCAAATAGCTCACCGTTATGCTCTGGGTTTGAAGCCGTAATATTCTTAGATTCTACAACCCAAATACTTACTCCTTCATTGCGCCTTGTATAGACATCACGTGCATTTTCTAGTGCCATTTCTGAATCTGAAGCATGCAAACTTCCGCAATGACGATGCTCTAATCCATTTTTACTTCTTACGAAGATTTCCCAAAGAGGCCAGTTTTTTTTATCAGACATAATTTATATTTTTTGTTTCACCTTGTTCTCGCTACAATTTGGAACACATTTTAACTGCGCTCTATGTGACATCGAAATGACGATGAAATTACACTGCTTGTTTTTCTTTTTGTTCTTGTTTCTTTTCGGCATGAGCCATTGCTGCATCTCTAACCCATTCTCCGCGCTCCCATGCACCAACTCTTGCTTTCATTCTTTCTTTATTCATCGGTCCATGACCTTTAACTACTTGCCAAAACTCATCCCAATCTATTTCTCCAAAATCGTAACTACCACGTTCTTCGTTCCATTTTAAATCTGGATCTGGAATTGTGAGACCGATTAAATCTGCTTGTGGCACTGTTTGGTCTATAAATTGTTGACGTAAATCGTCATTAGATTTTCGTTTTAATTTCCATTTCATGGATTGCTCTGTATGCACGGATTCTGCATCAGTTGGACCCAACATCATTAAACTTGGCCACCACCAACGGTTTAAGGCATCTTGTGCCATTTCCCTTTGTTCTGTTGTTCCATTGGCTAATTTCATCATGATTTCGTAACCTTGACGTTGGTGGAAACTTTCTTCTTTACATACACGAATCATTGCTCTTGCATAAGGTCCGTAAGATGTATTACATAGTGGTACTTGGTTTATAATTGCGGCACCATCTACTAACCAACCTATAGCTCCCATATCTGCCCAAGTGATGGTTGGATAATTAAAAATACTTGAATATTTGGCTTTACCTGTATGCAATTGCTCGTACATTTCTTCGCGAGAAATCCCTAAAGTTTCTGTTGCAGAATAAAGGTATAATCCGTGACCAGCTTCATCTTGCACTTTTGCCAATAAGGCTACTTTTCGTCTTAGAGAAGGTGCTCTTGTTATCCAATTACCTTCTGGTAACATCCCAACGATTTCGGAATGTGCGTGTTGTGACATTTGACGAATATGCGTTTGACGGTACTTTTCTGGCATCCAATCTTTTGGTTCAATTTTCTCATCTCGTGCAATACGTGCTTCAAATTGATCTTCTAAGTTTTTTGTTTGTTCTTCACTCATATTCTTAAGCTTTTGGCTATTGGCTTTTGGCCTTTAGCGGATTGAACTTTATTTTTTAGCTGTTGGCTGTTGGCCTTTAGCTGATGGCGCGTTAAGGATTGAGGCTTTGTTGAAGCTCCTCGCAGAGAGCGACTGCCGAAAGCCTGACCCTTTGGGTAACGCCAAAATTATTATTTTAACTCATGATTTGGCTTATGTTCATGAGATTCTTACTTGTACAGCTATGCTAGACATCGAAATCTACTACGACCTTTTGGGATGTTGGCACTGCTTGACAGCTTAACACCAAGTTCTGTGCGACCTCTTTATCATCTAAGGCATAGTTTATTTTCATCTCTACGCTTCCTTCTTTCACTTCACATTTACAGGTACTGCAAACACCTCCTTTACAGGCGAATGGCAAGTCTGCTCCTGCTCCCAGTGCAGCATCCAAAATATTATCGTATTCTTTTGTCATGGTGAAAGCAAATTCTTTTCCGCCATCTACAATTGTAATTTCTGTGCCTTCAACATTTTGCTGCGCTAGTCGTTCTGCTCGTTTAATATCTTCTTCTGAAAGTCCTTTTACAAACAATTCAAAATGAACGAGTTCTTTTGGCAATCCTGCATTTATAAGATAGTCGCCAACGTAGTTTACCATTTTCTCTGGTCCGCAGAGAAACACTTCGCTTGTATCTGGAATATCAATAAATGTTTTAGTTAGCACTTGCATCTTTTGGTCATTGAACCTACCGTTGAACAAGTCTATATCGCGACGCTCCTTAGTTAAGAAATAATAGATTTCTAATCTTCCAAAATAGATGTTTCTAAGCTGCTCGAGTTCTTCTTTAAAGATAATGGATTTTGCTGTTTTATTTACATAAAATAGCTTGCAAGTTGAATTTGGCTCTTGAGCAAGATGCGCTTTTATCATGGACAGAACTGGCGTGATGCCACTTCCTGCTGCAAAAAACAAATAATTCTTTGATGCATTTGCATTAACTTCTACACCAAATGTTCCGCTTGGTGACATCACTTCCATTACATCACCCGCTTTGAGCTCTTCATTGACATAACTTGAAAATTTACCACCTGGAATAAGTTTTACAGCAACCTTCCACTGATTACCATAAGGACTTGAGCAAAGCGAGTACGATCTACGTACATCTTCGCCATTGATATCTGCTTTTAAGGTTAAATGTTGTCCTTGTCTGAACTTGAACATTTCCTTTAATTCTGAAGGTACTTCAAAACTTATTACTGAAGCGTCATCCGTTTCCTTATATATATCTGCAATCTTTAACTTGTGAAATTCTGCCATAAACCAAAATAGATAGCGAAACTAACATCTGTTAGTTTGCATGACAAAGTTAAGAAATTATATCTAAATTATTTGTTAATACCATGAATAAGCAACTCGCTAAGACTTTCTGCTAAAGCTTCTGAATTTAGATTTTCCTTTTTTGGCACCCAAAGGTAAAGTGATCTTAGGGTTGTAAGCATAGAGAACATAATAATTTCTGGATTGCCCTGTTTAATTTCACCACTTTCCATTCCTGAGTTTATAATACCTAGAATCTTGTTTTCGTAATCATTTCTTAATTGCAGATAATAATTTAATTGATCTTCAAGATGCATCCAATCGCTATTTAGTGATGCCATTCCATTGGTATTGTTTGCTGCTATTTTTACATGCAATGCAACGATTTCTTTTAGCTTAGAAATGTTGGATAAATCTGAATTTATAATATGATCGATACCACGTGTAAACTCTTCTGCAATTGTTATTATTATGGCTTTAAGAATCTCTTGCTTAGAATTGATATGATTATATAAACTTGCAGCTTTCATACCGATTGCCGTTGCCAAATCTCGCATAGTAACTGCGCTATACCCTTTTTCTTTAAAAAGTTTTGCAGCTGTTTTTATGATTTCTGCTTTCCGTGTTTCTTGCTTCATCCTAACCCTAACCCTTTCTAAAGAAAAGGGAACTATTACATATAAATGTTTAATCTAATTGATAATTTGTAAATTTAAACAAAAAGAAAGTATGGGATTATTGGAGTTGATTTTTGGTGCGAAAAAAAATCGTATTAAAAACTATTTAAAGCGTGATGCGGTTATATTAGATGTTAGGACACAAAAAGAATGGGATAACGGACATATTGAAAACTCGGTACATATTCCATTAAATGAGCTTAAGAATCGGATTGATGAAGTAAAGCCACTCAACAAACCAATTATTGCTTGTTGCCAAAGTGGTGTGCGCTCTGCCAAGGCTACAAAATTCTTAAACCTTAACAACATTGAAGCAACCAATGGTGGTGGTTGGGCAAGCTTAAAAAAACAACTATAATTTTAAGGTTTGTATGTCTTCTGAAGATTCAATTGAATTCTCATTATATTTTAATGTCCATCCTAAAGAGTTGGTTAAGATATAGAATTTAGAAAGCTCGCTAAGAAGTCTGTTTTGTGCATTTGACTTTAAATCTGAAGATTCAATCTTTTTCATCAATTGCTTTTTTACAGTATCCTTTATATTATTATAATCTTTGGCTTTAAACTGGTTTAGAAAATCTGCTTGCACATCGTAATATTCAAAATCTGGATTTATATTTATTTCTTCTTTTGGGATGCTTAAAATTTGAAGGACTTTATTTTCTTCATCAATACGGTATTCAATTTTACTTAAATCGTAGGCAATGGTTACATCTGCATTGACAACCACCAAAGCTTTCTTTTCTACTTCAATAAAATTACCAAAAAGTGCTTTTGAGTTTTTATAACTAAACACTTCACTAAAATGACCCTCAGTAACAATTAATTTACCAACGTTTTTCACTTGTTCCTGGATGAGAGCTGAGTTTTCCTTGAGTGTAATCCTATCCTCTTTTCTATCACCACAGTACTTAAATGTAAATAAAACAATGAGTGCTATTACAACTCCAAATAGTATTTTTCGCATATGCTAATATACCAATTATGTAACTGCCCTAAAAAAAAGAAAAACATTAGTTTCCTTCTCATGTGAAAGCCTAACTAATGTTTATGCACTGATTAATAGCACTACAAATTTATAAATAATTTGTAATACGTATGTCAATTTAAAGTTACGCTTACATTACTTTTTTAATTCTAATTTCTCAGCAAAATAATCACAAAAGTCTCTCATGGTTGCTGTCATTTTTTCATCTTGGGTAGCTCGCAGAAAAGTATCACTCATTGTGACTAAAGTTTGGTGAAAAAAGAGCTTCATTTCATCAACTGGCATATCTTTTGTCCACAAGTCTATTTTTAGAGTTTCTTGGGCATTACTGTCCCAAACAGATAGCATTAATGCTTTTGCCTCCTCATTGTCTATGCCACCATCTTGAGCGGACCATTTTAGTTTTTCAGGCACTCGGTTCTCATCAAGTTCAACGTTAAGTTCTATCTTAGATTTTATGATTTCAGACATTATTTTTTTGGTTTAAATTTAGATTTTCTAAAAATTTCTTCAGGTGTTTTTTGCAATACATCTATTGGTTTTACATCTGTATTATCGGCATAAGCCTTTACAATTTGCCAGCCGATATATTGCCCTAGTCTCCCTGGCGATTGGTTATCTAATTCTAAATAAAATTTAGAAAAAGGAGCATCTGCAATAAAACGGTTTGGCAGTTTTGGGTCTGTGCTGTACAACAACTCCTTTTCAACAAAGTAGCTCCATATAGGCGTTTCATTGGCTTCTGCCCACTTAATTTCTTCATTGGTATAACCAATTTTATTGGCATCAGATTTAAACGGAATCATTAAATCTTTAAAGTAAAGCAACTTTCCGAAGTAAATCATTTCATCCAAAAATGTTTTTCTCTGAGTTTGAAAAACATATTGCTCAGCAAAATTTTCTGCTACATCTGGTACAATTTGGTCTTTGTTTAAATTAGATGCTAAATATTTTGGAATGTTCTGATAAAACTTATGGTCTTCCCCTAAATAATTATCTAATGCAATTAGTACTAAAGTATCATTAACAATAACACTATTTCTATAATCTACAAAATTGGTCAAGGTTACAACTTTTGGTATAGAAAAGGTTTTGTCATAATATTTTATATGCTGAAACATATTTTCCAACTCTAATTTTACCGTTTTTAAGTCTGGTAAAACTGTTTGTACTTCATTCAAAATTTCATTCTGTAAAGTATCACTCAGTCTATTGACCCAAACGGAATCTGGTGTTTGTCCTGAAAACAGAAACGGGTAACCTCGTTTTAATGTTTTAAGCTCATTTGGCGCAGCTTTAAACTCAGCTTGGTCAAAACGTTCTAAGGTTAAATCTACATCGATTTTTGCTATTTCTGACTCTAGTTTTGAGTCATTATTGCAAGATGCTAAAATCAATCCCAATATTAAAAGAAGGTAAATTCTCATAAGCTGTGCTGAAAACATTTTTAAACCAAGTACTATTGCTTTATTTTTGTTTGGCAAAGGTACACTTCTTTGCCATAAATCTTAAATATTATGCAAACAGAAAAAGTAGTAAACCATATTTTAAATTGGCTAAAGGATTACGCTACAAACGCAAAAGTGAACGGTTTTGTTGTTGGTATTTCTGGAGGAATTGATTCTGCAGTTACATCGACACTTTGTGCAGAAACAGGATTTGATGTTTTATGTATTGAAATGCCTATACACCAAGCTGCAAGCCACGTCACTAGAGCACAAGAACATATTACACAGTTGAAAAAACGGTATAGCAACGTAAAGGATACGAGAGTCGATTTAACACCAGTTTTTGAAGAATTTAAAACTGAAGTCAGTCTAGACGGCAAGCAAGCTATAGTAGACATGGCTTTGGCAAACACAAGAGCACGCTTACGAATGACTACCTTGTATTACCATGCAGGTTTGTTGGGATTGCTAGTGGCAGGAACCGGAAATAAAGTTGAAGATTTTGGAGTTGGGTTTTACACAAAATATGGTGATGGAGGTGTAGATTTAAGCCCAATTGCCGACTTGTTGAAATCTGAAGTTTACCACATTGGAGAACATTTGGGAGTGCCAGACTCTATAATGAAAGCAGCACCTAGTGACGGTTTATTTGGTGATGCACGAAGCGATGAGGACCAAATTGGTGCCACATACCCAGAACTGGAATGGGCTATGGCCATGAAAGAACAAGGTAAAGTCTTAGAAGATTTTATAGATAGAGAACGTGAAGCTTTTGAAATTTTTACACGCTACAACACTTCAAATAAACATAAGATGGTTGCTATACCTATTTGCGAAATTCCTAAAAATTTAAAATAAATATTGCAGTTTGTCGAATAAATTGCTATTTCTGTTTAATTTTTAATTATTTTTGTTTAACAAGTCTTACCTTTTTGTAAATTAGCAATTTACATAACAAACTAATCAACCAAAAACCAAAAAATCAATGTATCATGATACATATTTTGATTGTTGACAATCACCCTATTGTTAGAAAAGGCTTAGAACTTTTTCTAAATTCTAAATCAGATTTAAAAGTTGTTGGAAGCTTAAATAGTGGCATCGAAATTTTTGAGTTTATAAGACGTAACGAAGTTGATGTTATTATCTCTGAAATTGACTTACCAGAACTAAATGGAATCACTGCGCTCAGAGCTGTTAAAAAAGAAAACAAATCGATAAATGTTTTAATGTTTAGCCATCAGCCTGAAGAAATTTATGCAATAAGTACCATTAAAGCAGGTGCATCGGGTTACCTTAACAAGATCGCAAGTGTTGAAGTAATTGAAGAGGCTGTGAGAAAAATAAATAATGGAGACGTTTATCTTAGTGAGAAAATGGAAAAACATTTGCACTATGAGGATACTCGTAAAAGTCGCAGTCGTTTATTCAAAAAATTATCCACTAGAGAGGTTGAAGTTTTAAAGCTACTTTCAATAGGAAGAAAAAATAAGGAAATTGCCGAGGAATTGGATATTAACGAAAAGACTGTTAGCACATACAAAGCTAGGTTGTTCAAAAAATTAAATGTGAACAATATTGTAGATTTAATTCACCAAGCAAAACACCATAACTTAGCTTAATCTAACCACCAACTACCTTACCAAGCTTACGGGACAACAACATTTTAAGCCCTAAATAATCTTTTACATCTTCAATTATAGCTCTTGTATCTGAAGATTCTCTTTTGGTATCTTCTTTATATTCCGCTACTTTTTTATCAATTAAATAGCATCTTAAACTCAGAATAGTTTGACTTACCAACTGCGGAACTGATTTGTTTTTGTCTTTAGGTATAATTTGATTGCGTTGCCAATCATGAAGCGTGTATTTTTCATCTTCCATTAAAATACTGGTAACAGTACTTGCGGAATCCTGATCTAGTTGGTTTATAAAATCTTTTGTTGAAAATTCATCAGCCTGGTGCAACTGATCAATAATATTGTAATAAAGAGCCCTGAATTTTTCGTCTGTAAACTGCATTTCATCTTCTTGCAGGTCTAAATATATTTTTTCAAAAACTCTTGTTTTATGTACCACAGGTTCTAGAATTAATTCTCCAGAAACTTCGTCCTCCTTTAGTACTAAGTCTTCAAAATCTTCTTCCTTGTCACCATACAACATCAAGATTTCTATGATTTTTCGTTCTAATTCATATTGAACATTGACCTTTTGTTTTTGTGCCTCATTACTTTTTACAACATCGAAAGCTTTCTGCTCTTGCTTGATTTTCTTGTTTGCGTCTTGATAGCCTTTTTTATTAATTTGTGCCAATGTACTAAACAGTACATTTTCACTAATATCCATTATTCTGGCACATTCTTGTATGTAGACCTCTCTTTTAATTTGGTCTGGTATTTTAGCTATACTATTTACAATATTCCTAATGGTTTCAGCCTTCTTAATAGGATCGTTATTGGCATCTTTAACTAAAATGGAAGCTTTAAACTGAATGAAATCCATTGCATTCTCCTGCAAATATTCAGTAAGCTCATTATAACTATTGGCTTTTGCAAAACTATCTGGGTCTTCACCATCTGGAAAAGTACAAACCCTAACGTTCATACCTTGCTCCAGAATTAAATCGATTCCTCTTAAAGAAGCTCTCATACCAGCAGCATCTCCATCAAAAAGAACAGTTATATTATTTGTAAGCCTGTTGATTAAACGAATTTGCTCTGCCGTTAATGCTGTACCAGATGAGGATACCACATTCTCAACTCCTGTTTGGTAAAATTGAATTACATCCGTATAACCTTCAACCAAATAACAGTTGTCTTCTTTGGCTATACTTTGTTTTGCAAAATACAAACCGTAAAGTATTTTACTTTTGTGGTAAATTTCACTTTCGGGCGAATTGAGATATTTTGCAGCTTTTTTATCATTGGTTAAAATTCGCCCACCAAACCCAAGGATTCTCCCACTCATACTATGGATGGGAAACATTACACGTCCTTTAAATCTATCGAATCGTTTTTCGCCTTTTACAATTGTTAAGCCTGTTTGCTCTAAAAAATCTAGTTTATATCCTTTTCCCAAAGCTTCATCAGTAAAGGCTTGCCATTCATCTAAAGAATAGCCTAACTGAAATTTTTCAATAATATCGTCAGTAAAGCCACGCTCTTTGAAATAACTTAACCCAATAGCTTTTCCCTGATCTGTTTTGTGCAGTGTTTTTTGAAAATATTCATTGGCAAATTCACTCACCAAGTACAGACTCTCTCTTGCGTTTGCCTGCTCTTTCTCCTCATTTGTTCGCTCGGTTTCTTCAATTTCAATATTATACTTTTTGGCTAAGTATTTAATGGCTTCAGGATATGTAAAATGCTCATGCTCCATTAAAAATGAAACTGCATTACCACCTTTACCACTTGAAAAATCTTTCCAAATTTGTTTTACAGGGGATACCATGAAACTTGGAGAGCGCTCATCGGAAAAAGGACTTAGGCCTTTAAAATTGCTACCTGATTTTTTGAGCTGAACAAAATCACCAATAACCTCCTCTACACGAGCAGTTTCAAATACTTTGGCTATGGAATTTTGTGAAATCAAACTTTGGTTTTTAGCAAGTTTGTAAATTTAGTATAAAATTTGAATTGCAAAGTTATATAATGAAAAAGCCTTAACCTAAAGTTAGATTAAGACTTTAAACACTCAAAAAATTGATTGGTTTAATCCATATCAAAACGTACACCTAAGGAAATGTTATTTTGTTCTATCGCTTGATCTTTAAAGAGTGGATTAAGATCGTATTTTGCATACAACGCAATATCACCGAGTGCTATATAACCACTTAAGCCATACACAAATTCACTAACCTCAAAGCCTCCACGTAGTTTGTCTTTTATTCTATCACCATCTTCTTTATACTTTAATTTTTGCATACTACCGATGTTTAAACCTGCATAGCCTCCCAAACCTATCTTTAGTTTTTTATGGGTAGAATACCTAAAGTAATTTTCTTTTTCAATCTTTTTAGAAGGACCAAATTCAAGATGAACCGGAAAGACTAAATTTGTAGTTCTGAATTTTGCTTTATCTAATTCTGAAGGAAATTCTTGTAAGGAAATATTACCATCTGTATTGACTAAGAAATTGTTATCCTTAATATCAAATTTATTCCACTGAAAAGAAAAACCATATTTTAATCTCCAGAAATTTGTGTCATCAAATATTCTGGTTTTCCAGGCGTAACCTAATTCCATGAAACCAGATCCACCTAATTTATATGGAGAATCCTCTAAATCTTGCCCTTCTATTAGTGCATTGTTAAATCCAAAAGCAAAAACAATATCTTGGGTAGTTCGTCTATCATATTTTTTGGGTTTATCTCTAGATTTTTCACCAAAGTAAATAAAGCTTTCACTAGTATCTTCATCTCCCCCTATTCTAAAAACAAATCCATCACCATCACCATCGTTTGGATTGTAACCTGAATCATTTCTCTTTAGAAGTGCTATTTTATTGTCTATAATGGCAATTCTATTTTCAATGTTAGCTGCCCTTTTCTTAGCGGCTTCCTTCTTTAATTCTTCTGCTTCTTTTGCTGTTATTTTATCATCATCTAAGCGCTGATTAATTGCTTCAATTTCTTCTTTTAAAGTCTCTCGCTCTTGAGATTCAATATTTACCTTCAACCTTTTTAAGGCGTTTATTTTTAATTCGTTTTCTGATTTTTGAGTACTATCGATCTTTGTTTCTTGACCTTGTACTGTTGCACATGCCATAACTACTAACATGTAAACGACTAACCTTGTAATTGTGTTCATAACTGTTTGTTTTTTGATTTATTGATGTGTATTAAAATTGATTCTGTTTTAGTTGTTACGCTCTGCTACCGCAGTTTTTACAGTTTCATAACTTTCTTTTAGTGCTTCAAAAACTTTGCTTCTAAAAGATTGTCCCATATCATCTTCAACGCTTTGTAAAAGTGCTTCTGCATTTACGGTTTTAGTTGCGTCTTGTTTTAGTTTATCTCTAAAAAGTTCTTTACTCGCTATTTTTAATAAGGAATCAACCTCCTTATCCGTAACTTCTGTATTATTAGATTTGAGCTCATTTAATGCAGATGCCATTGCTGTTTTTATTATGGCTTCATCCGTTGTGTTTTGCAATTCTTTTTTAGGTGTTACAATTATTTCGGATTTATTAGGGTTTGAATTTTCAACTCCAGCAAGTTGTGTTTTAATTTTAGGCTGAATTTCAGCTACTTTTTTGTACGCATTAACTTGTGGTTTCTTAACAGGTTCTATGTTGTCTTCAGA